>Ga0163217_1007995_pt1 | contig 16309 bp, 22 predicted proteins | sample SynspAceP_FD_185933 | JGI IMG/M metagenome (GOLD analysis project Ga0163217, IMG submission 185933) | Saline lake microbial communities from Ace Lake in Antarctica - Synechococcus sp. Ace-P (PacBio error correction) | ecosystem: Environmental > Aquatic > Non-marine Saline and Alkaline > Saline ... | reverse complement strand
AAAACTACGCTCTTTTCTGATGTGCGCACCTTTTCGATCTTTTGGCAGTGCCTGAATGGATACTCAAGCAAATCGGTTTGGATTTTGATTGCAAGATCGTGCTTTTGCGGCATATTCCAACAAGAGTGAGCCTGGATCTCCGTGGATATCCAGGACATCTACTCGTTACTGAGTTCGATTCATGGGCGGTCTGCCTCACAACGCCACGAGCATTTTAAACGCCATTTGCAATTACGAAATCGCATCGACCAATTCCGAAAAATCGACGAAAACGTCGATTTCATGCATTCGCTGGACTTTCGTGACGTCAGGATCTTCAAGCGCCTGCTTCGAACTCAGATCGATGATCGCTCACCAACACATTGGTTGAATCGCCGAAGAGTTTAGCCAGTTGGGAGAAGTAATCGCCGGATCGACCTTCTCGCATCGACAAGGGACGCCAAACCTTGTCGTTTATCGAATGAACGAAACAGAAGACTGTGGGCACATTGGAACTCCAGTTCATTCGATATGCCGCCATGGTTCTCGGCAATGACGTTCGCTTCGTGCCGCCGGAAGTTTACACCGAATTCTTGAAATTCATCGGAAGCGATTGAGGACCTCGCACATCGATTCCTGGAATTCTGGAATGGGAGGCACCCGATGAGAATCTTTCGCCCAAGTTGTCGATTCGCGGTTTAGGATCGAGCCACTTTTGCGGTCGTGGCCGAAGGTCAGGACTAAAAGGTGGTTCGACCACCCCTCACGCATCAGGAAACTCGTAAATCCATTTTATAGGCAAGGTTAGCGTGGACCCAGGACGGTTGCCGCCGGCAACCGCTGTGACTTTCAACCCATCGGCCCACTTCGCGAAAGTGGTACAAAGTTGAAACCGCGAGCGACCAGCCCAAAGACGTTCGCCTTGTTTTTGGTTGTCAGCCGAATCTTTCTAAGGAATTGACCACATCGGTCATTTGGCTCAAACGAGCGTGGCTCGATATTGAATGCCTGTTCGCATCAAAACCGTATAGCCGACAACGGGAACGAATTCCTCGCCGACATTAAACAAGATCATTCGCTTCCAGAAGCGGAGACTACGAGTTCGCCTGAAAGAGGAAGCAGCAACGAGAGCGAGCATCACGCAAGACTGTGCGACCTCACGACGCGTACACGTTACGACGTGGTGGAGTGGTGGTCGCGGGGAATTAAGGTTCACAGCGATTTCTCCCGAGCGAACCGCACGCGCCTTTACGTCTTTTGTGTTCTCGCATATCCTCAGTGGAAAAGGGCTCACTTGCCGCGCGTGGAATTTTCTCAGTCGGCCGCAAGCTGTTCCATTTCCGCCACAAACACCGATCGCTTCCCGCAGAGGGGGCATGGCCGGGAGGCTTGATGTGGGCACGTCACTTTTCTTTCAAGCGAGACGCCAGGACGCCCGCTCGGCTCTCACGCGTGGTGACGGGGGCGTGTTGAGGTGACCAATTAACGTGATCTCTCACACGCGCGATCCGAATCTGCAATCTCGCACTCTCGTTATAGTGTGCAAACATCCTAACGCTTCATCAACTCGAGGTGGGGACGCGGGAAGAAACCAGCTGTCTAGCACATGAGACATCTGGTCATCGAAGCGTTCGCGTGCGTATTATCCCATATTTCTTTACGGAGCTCTCGGTAGGTAGGAACTATATGGGCAAGTTACAGATTTCGACAAGTGGACTCCACCCTAACTTGGGTATTCTGGAGCCTTCTCACACTCAGAGGCTTTGATCCGAAACTGCAAGAAGGCCAAGCTCGGTTCGGCCATCAGGGACAAGGTTCGGCGGGTACTCTGATTATCCTGCACGACCGTTGATTTGTGAAATGGACGGAAATCGAACTCCCTTTTATTCTAAGTCTCACTATACTCATAGCGGAGAGGGACAGTTTTCTAAGTGCGAATACAATTGGTCGTGACATTGCGAGTGGGTGACGGTTTGGAACAGAGCACAAGGTCTGTCATTCGCGGGGCCGGATTAACGCGAAAGTTGTCGAGGAGACCCCGCGGGGTGGTTAGGAAAGCGAACGTCGAAGGACTACCAAAGGCTCGCCATTCGAAAGATTGGCGTTGTGGCTGATGGTGGTCGTGTGTTACATTCACGCTGTGGAGCACCAACACACAATATTGCCGCGACCTTTGGGAGGAGAAGAGTATGTACATACGACCTGGGCGCGGATTGGGCAGCAATTATCCTCCGAGCGCCACCACACGTGTAATAGGAGTTCGCGCGAACAACAGCGCTTTGTGATCGAAAGGTCTTATTCCTGCCTTTCCGGTATCGTTCGCTTACGCCTTTCGTGCAGACGTACCTGTGATTTTCTCGCTCTTCTTTTCAACGATACTCCAAGCGCGCGTTGTTCAAGAACCGAGGGCTCGCATTCGTGACTGGGACAAAACCTTTAGTCTCTCCGCCATCTCTATGGTGTGTCTACTCCTGATCCTTGCTGAATTCAACGGGAATCATATGGTGGGTTCCGGTCACTCACGGCATTCGTCTGGCAATTTTGGGGGCGATTGGTGTCAATTCAACGCACGACTGGCCATGGCAAAGGGGAAGCAAGCTCATGAAAGGAATTCTGGTTTTCAAGTGTCTCCAACTACCAGGAACTGTTTTCGCTTTTCATCCTGCAAGTGCTCCCCAAGACGAACAAAAAATCGAAGTGATTCGAGGTGGAGAGAAATCAGCATACTCAAACTGGTAAATCTCGGAGGTAGCCGGAGGCAACAGGGCTCAACGCAAGGCGAAATATGTCGAGTCTAAGGAAATGAATAATTCGATAGACAGTCGCTCAATCGGACAGACAAATCGCTTTCGCGGAACCAGTTCGCCCACAGCACTGGTTATTTCCACTCCTTCGACCTCAGAGAGTGCGTTCGTCGTGGGATTACGACATTGCTAAGCAGGTTCGGATAATTCATGCGTCTAACCCCATTAGCGGTTTGGCGTTTAGGCCTCGCGTTCCACGTTTAGAACCGTGGCTAACGCCAAAACGGCCAATACACCGAAACACTTTCCCGGACCTCTTTAAATCATTGGACGCAGGAGAAAATACCTCAAGAAAATCCAACATCCTGGAATGAGCACTGCTGCGACTGAAAAGGACAGTTCGAGCGGTATCAGATCAAACGCGTCACATCGGGCCAACGACCGTGCGAATGAATCAATGACAGCGTCGTGCCCGATGAAACGATCCCATCGTGATTGGCGGCTACTCAACGGCTGCGCCTCGATATCACCCGCTTGAACACTTCATGCCGAAGCTGAAACTGAGTTCCCGAAATTAGGAATCTCGGATGTTCACCGCACTTTTAGCCTGAGTGCCTGCCGTGCCAGGAAAAATGCTAACGCAATTCTGCGTAGGCTTTCTGGATCCCTGCCAGCAAGGGATGACGCCCTCTTGCGTCTGCCAATAACGGCGGTGCTCGGCCGTTCGCTGCAATCGACTTCCAGCAGCATCTGCGAAATCCCGCTGGGCAAACCCTTACGACAGCAATTTTCTTCGGGGCGTAACCAGTATTGGTGATCGCGGTAGGGGACGGCTGCTTGCCAGCCGGCCCCCGCAGCAGATCCGTACTCGAGCGTTTAATGGCGGTCCTCCATTGGGAGTCAAGCGAATCAGCGTCTGTCGCTTCCCTTTTACCTGTTCGCCCCGCCCCTATCGCAACTCCAAATCCTGCGTGAATCACGGGCGCTCAAAGTTCCGGCGCAAAGACGATAGGTCGGAGAGATTCCCTTTAGTGGGTTCCGCTTTCCTCGCCAGAACACTTCCGTTCTACGGCGGTCGCTCCCGCCTGTTGTTCGCCTGGGTTCGACGGGGTGTGATTAGCGAAAAAACTCATCAGGTTAATCCCATCCCGTTCATACCCAGGCATTGCCCTCGGGGAGGTTTCGCTGGTCGCCTTGGTTTCGTGTGTCATCGCGAATGATCCCAGGGGGCGGTGGGGCTTCTCGCCCATTTCCCGGAATTTGATCCTTGGCGCGTTTTGAATTTCCAGCATGCACAGGTTCTTTCGACTCCGCCAGATGTCCATGGACTAACCCTTACCCCAAAACGGTCATTAGGCTGGTGTTGCCTTTCCCGACGCACATGACGCTGGTGGTCCGCGCACCACTGGAAGTTACTGCCCGTGGTTCGCGGATGATTTACTGGGGAGCTCAGTTAGCTGGCCTTTACGCTTTCCCTGCACGGGACGCTTAACGCGGAACTTCCGCCGCCTCCGCCAGGGCCGAAAGGCAGTTGGTTAAACCTTCTTCGTTTAAGGAAACTTTTTTTCTCGGATTCGCAAAACCGGTTTTATCCGCGGCACTTCCATGGACTCCAGTGTCCAACGAGATTGGTGCCTGGGTATGGATGCTGCGGTCGACTACGTTAAGCCGAACAAACGCAGTCGAGTCTGCAGGAGGTGCCACTCGACAAGAGTAGTCTTCCAGGTCGGCCAGGCGTCTTCTGCAACCAAAAGCGGTGCGCCAATGGTCTGTCGACGGGCGCTCGGGGATTTCGGTTCGCCGAGGGACGATTTTTTATTTCAAATCATTGGGGACCACATCGGAGCATTGCCTTGAAAAAACCTCGATCCTGGGGGTCGGCGCACCGCTTCCGTGTCGGAATGAACCCGATTTTCTTTGCTTTCCCTCTTTTCTTCGCTTTTCCCCTTTTATTTGCCGGGACGCATCCGTTGCGCGCAAATTTGAGGCAAGGACGTGTGATCCCGAATTTGCATCGTTGCGGGGATGTTTCACGTTGCAAGTTGCGTTAACGGTTGTGAGTCTCCCTACAGTTTCGCTGCGGTTACAGAACGTTGCTTTCGCTGATGGTTGTGGCGTTCCGTGTTTAACAAACGGGCAAGGCGTTCAACACAACCTTTCATTTTTAAAGCAAAACGATTGCGACCGGTTTTTAATCGATATGGACGGGGTGATTATCGCGGGAGCGAGTTCTGATTCTGCGCGGATGAGTTTCAATTCGTGTGTGTGTTGCGGAAACGAAATTCCGTTTCTGTTCTTGACCAACAACAGCCAACGGACTCGGCCCGTGACGTTTCAAACCAAATGCACCGATGGCCATCATTGGTGGAGGAAATCACACATCTTTCACCTGTGGCGATGCCAACGGCACGGTTCCTTTGCCAAACTCAACCGAAGGGAACCGCATTCGTCATTTGGCGAGGGCGCGTCTTGTTGCAGGCGATGCACGAGAATGGTTTTTCGATCGTCGATCATCGCCTGATTTTGTAGTTGTGGGCGAAAGGACGCACGATTCACGGCTGAATGCTCTCGAATCGGGCGGTCGATATGATTTTTGGGAGGCGCTAAATTGATTTCGCGACCAACTTGGGACCCGAGGTTGCCCGACCAAGGCGGGGGACGCGTTCCGGGATGCGGGGCCACGGGGTTGGCTACTTGGAAGCGTGACCGGACGCAAAAGCATTCGGCGTCGGCAAACCGGAGTCCGATTATGATGCGCGCGCCCGCAAGGAGCTTACGGTTGCAACAACTCTCAAACGGTGAATGGCGGCGACACGATGGACACCGGACATCTTGGGCGGCGCCAGATGGGATACCGGGAACCGTGCTCAGCTTCACCGGGGGAACCCGCCGCGAAGAGTGTAGAGCACTTTCGCGTTTGGCCCCGACGGATTTCGTCGACTCGATCCGCGGACCTTTGCGACGTCAACGGAAATTCGTTATTGGAAACCAGGCCTGCCCGCCGGGCAATCGCGAAGCGATAACCGTGACGAATTTCCGCCGCCTGGGCCGCGATGAAATTTACTTGAAAAAAGCGAACGCAAAAGGTGGACAGGCGAAATGAACTCTCCAAATCATCGCTGCGTTCATCGAAAGAAGCGGGCGACACCGCCAGTATCTTGATCGGTTACGTCGGCATCATCGACCATTTTCACCAACCCCCCTTTGCGGTAGCAGCCATTCCAGGTTCGTCGTGAGAAATGCCGTGGCCTGCTCCGTGTTCCTTCGGGGACGATTCGATCCACGCCATCCAGTCCGGCCTGCGATCCAACACGATTGAGACAGCGATCGATCGTTGAGCACTAAAATGGGGGTGTGACGATGGTCTTCACTGCGGGCAACGGGCCATTCCTCGCGAGCCGAGAGCAGATTTCATTGAGTTCGTGCCAAAAACAATGGTAACCGCGAAAAATCCATCCGCCCGAATTTCGCTGGAGCGTGACAACATTTGCCGGTTGGTGCTTTGCCCGCAACTTTTGGCAAAAGTCGTGGTCGAGCGTTTGGTCGAGTCTGTTCGCTTTTTCATTGACGAACTCACTCACTTCATTCTTTAGCTGCTAAAAACACCATTATTGGATTGAAATCGACGTCTGGTGGTGCCAAAGGTTTGGGTGGGCATTCCGTTGAAGGGCGCGTTCATCAAAATCCACTCGGGCCATCTCCGTAGCAATTGGTCTCGAATTTTTGAAAGCATTCTAACGTTTCTTGCCGAGCAATTCCGGTACTGGGAAGCCTTCCCGAGTGGTCGTGCCATCGGTGGGGCACCGGATTACCGATCAAAGGTTCTCTGCGGCGGTGGATCGTTTCGCTTCCGTGGGGCGAGTGTCCTTTTCGTTTCATTGGATACTATTGGATTTACTCTTTCTCGCGTTGGAATCGATTAATTTTGATAAGCCACCATCGTCACAATCATCGGTGGAACACGTAGCAGCAGTCTCTCTGAGACGCTTGAAAATTGCGAGTCTCAGAGAGACGCTGCTACGTGGAGGTTCTGCCGAACCTATTCCCCCGATTGTGCTTAGGAGTATCGAGTATGGGAAAAGACGAGCGTAAGCGACAGCAAAAATGGCAAAAACGAAGTAAAGACATTTCACAAGGCTCAAGAACTTGCCAGGCGAAAGCAGCAGATGCAATCGGGCTTGCCGAGATGATGAAGCTTCCAGTTCGAGGTGAGATCACCTCCGCTTGCTTGTGCGATGATTCGCATCGCGAAATGAAACGGGGATGGTCACGTTTTTCGGCTAGGCGTTTGCGCACGATGGGCCGTTTGGGCATTCGCGAATTACTTGGATCGGATTGCTGGTGCTGGGTGTGAAAGACGTTCAGCTTGGCATTTCAATCGCCCGGCGATGTCCGCCGAGATGTTGGAAGAGTGAAGAAGATTTGCAAATTCAACCGCTGGGCCAGCCGAGGCGAGGACGAGCGATTGTCGATGGGGCGGCGTGGCTTACGCAGGCATCGTAGGTTTGCAAACCGCAACCCGGATTACGCCAAGGCCAAGTGGCTGCTGGGGCGACGTGGATGTCTCACAAAACGTAGAGAGCGGTTGAGTTTGGTTTTCAGGGATCGCCTGTGTGTTAGCATGCCGTGCCGGCCCGTCCTTGACAAGATGATGTCCGGCGAAACTCAGTAGTCGCTTCGACGTACTATAGAGACGGTGTTGGGGGCTCCCGGTTCAATTTTACTTTTCGGCGTGCAAGCAGCCAGCACTTTCGATTGCAACGCTTGGGACGTTGGACTCGTGCGAGAAAGCAACTTTCGAGATGATCGTGCGGTTTGTGAAGTACTGAGAATCTCGCGCGGAGGTGTCACGCCTTTCACCCTCCCGGCGGAGACTGGTTGCAGAGAGGAATTCGGATTTCTCGCGGGGTCACCAGTAAGGCAAGATTCAATTCCAACGCGTCGGGCTTCGATCGTCGAACCGCACACCCGCAACTACTGGTGCTGGTTCCGAAGGAAACTTCCGGTCGTCACGCTTCTCGCCTACTCATCCCGCGGTGAAACGTTGGGAGTCATTGCCGGGATTCGCATTCGGCTAAGGCCCCGTTCGCAGTGACCAGCGCGAAAGGGGAATTTGCGCATTTACCGCGGTGCTCGACCATAGATCAACGCCGCAAAGGCGCGCTGTGCCTCTCCGTCTCGTCCTCCCGGTAGACGATTTCTATCCTGGTCGTGGGGGAAGTAGGCGATTGCGCTTGGCCGGATGCCGTTTCGTGGGGCTCGAAACGATCGTTCGGCTACATCCAAGGCGTTTCACATGGAACTACCTCGCTCGTGGCTCTCGCTCGAAAGGACCGGACGGGCGAGCACGACCGACGGTGACGTCCGACCCCGCCATTGGCAGTGCGATCCCATCCAGCCCAGATTCGAGGGAGCATCAATGCGATGGGTGCCCAGCGTCCCGGCGATGTTACTGGGTTGTTGGATCCCTCCCGTCTTGCTGGCTGCAGGGTGTCGCGTGAAAGAGCGCAGAGGAGAAATCCTTCGGTTTCGACCCACGCCATCTTTCTACTGTAACGCAACGACGCGAATCGAGTTTTCTATTGGGGGACACAACTCCCGTGCCATTCGTTGAATCCGCGATGGTGAAAACTTTCCGCCCTGCTGACTGGACGGGCTCTGTGAATTTCTTTGTCGGATCCGTGAAAGGCTAAGTCGCTTGCCCATGCTCACGCTCGGCCGTCTTGTTCTACCTGAGCGTTACAAAAGGATTGGGTTGGCCCCCAGGACCTTGTCTATGCTGTTCGCGTTGTTGTTTTGTTCGCGTGAGCCTATCAGTCCGCAATAGCGAAATCAGGGTCGTTTGTCAGAGGAACGACGAGTCGTCGATATTGCCACGAATGCGGTATGTGGGCCTGGGCCAGAGCGTTCAATCGCAACGGTGAGAAGCCTATTGTGGTTGGACGCCCGTGCGCGGCCTGTTTCCCTCTCCGTTGTTGCCAAACTGCGTCTCTATTTGATTGCCTCGAGGTCGACGCTTAATAAAGCAGCGGGCGTGCTTGAGATATAACGTTTTCGCCGAGGCTGCAATGATCGTCGACGGCATGCGTTCACTTTCATTTCTGGTGCGGGGCGCTGTCGATATTTGGGCGGACCCGTCTCGCAAGTATGTTTTTGCCCCTCCGCCGCTGCTGGGGCTTTGGCCCGCCACAATTGCCTTCTTCCTCGTCAACCGGCGGCCCAGGCGAACGCCTCTTCATCATCGAACTTGGACGACGTTCGGTCAATGATCGAGATTGTCCCTAAATTGGCGGGAATGAATCCCGTCGCTCCGTTGCTTGAATTTGGTGGTTTTCTCCTCAGCGTGTAGAGCCGCCGCTGATCACGGGTGCGAGATGGGTCGGCTCGACAGCGATTGGCTTTGATAAGTTTCGGGTTTGTTTTTTCAAGATAGCGGTGCGACGCCGCGCTCATTCGTGCCACCGAACTGTCCCCCACGCCGGTCGACGTATTTGGCGTCTAATTGTTGTGACCGTCCCGTGTGCACTCCCATTAATTTCACGGGCCGGTGTGTGGCCTCGCGGGAGTGGATCTCGTGCCGGGTTGCGCGTTCTCGAAACTGCTCGCGCGGCATGAAACGGCGTTTCTCATTTTCTATCGACGGAGATGTCTGAGAACGGTCTCATCCAGCGCACTTGTCACCCGTCACCGGCGCGGAGTCAAACGCAAGTGAGGCACGGCCATCGCACGCAGAACAGCGCACGCCGTTTCGACGCGACATTTGCGGATTCCGCGGATCGCGAACTTTACACTGTGTATCCCTTTCTCGCAGGCGCACAACGGAACAGCGAGGCGATGCCAGGTTGTTGCCGCTGGTCGTTTTTCGATGATGTGCGCCCTGTGAACCTGTGCTCGTTGACTTGAATATTAGCCCGGTCCCCGCTCACCGGCTTCGGAGTCATCGCAACGCACCCGATGCGGTCCTTGACACTGTTGAGCGGTTGAAAGGAACTTCGCATTTTGGCAAACCACAAATCGCGGCGTCGCGCGCTGAGCGGGACCAAACGATTGATGCTTTGAACCATGGCGGCGTGGTCGCCGATTTCGTACGGGTCATACGTCGCTGGAAGGTTTCGTTCACGAGCCATCTTGGTTCTCCTGAGGGAGGCGATTGGCTGGTTGGTCGTTTTTTAGCTGATTATGGCGTTAGCTATTGGCTGTTGGCTTTTTTTCGCGGTTGAAATAAGAGGGGTGTTGAATTCCAAAGGGGATTTGCCGGATCAACGCCAACGCTAGCTTTTGATTCGTGGCCGAAGAGCCGAGAAAAAGCCAAAAAAGCCAATACGCGGCAATAGCCAAATCGCCAATAGCTAATCGACCCAACTAGGCGACGGTCCAGGTGTCGCCGGAGTGGAACAGGGCGTGCAAGTCGCCTTCGCCTTTCTTCGCTTTCGCCAGCGGTGACTTGTCGTTGATTTGGCTCGTACGTTTCGCAATGCCATCGACCTGTCGCCAACAACGCCGATCGGTTCGGGCAGTTTCAGGGTCCGCAACCGCGCCAGCATCATTTGGATTCGCGGGGTTGGGCTCCGTGGGCGTCGTGGATCAACAAATCGTCGGCGGGACATCGGCTGTGTGACGACTTTCCAAACGGCTGCCGATCATCCGCCAACCGCTTTTGGTCGCGTTTGGCGGCCGAAGATCAACGGTTTTGCCGTGTTCGAGTTCGAAAACGTTTTCGACCGTTTTGTTTCTTTTCTTGGGCATTACGCCATCCGCGCTCGTTCGTTTTTAAAAAACGTTGCAGTTTTGATAAACTCGACGAGCGAGGTGGTGCTTTGTGAGCGGCGGACGCTTTTGAGCGTTTCCACCGAGATGCTTCACATGAGCGTCCGATTTGTACGGGCGACCAAACGTGCGCTTCGCGGGCCAGGGCGATCGACAGCGGAACTGAGCGGTGATCGATTCGCGCCCCATGGGCGTTGCTTTCTTTGGTTGATTGTCCCTCGACGCTCGTCGGGGCTGTATTGACCTTTGGTCAACCCGTAGATGCGGATTTGTTGAACAACACGATATTGATGTTCGAGGTTCCGTCGAAGGGGCCCCAAAAACCCCCCGTGGATGAAGTGGGTTTTGCCGCCGATCGACCAAACGCGTCGCCGTCACCGGTTGATCACCCACACCATGAGTTCTGGACGGTCGATTTTCAAACCGGTGGCGAAACGTCGGGGTCGCGCACCGTGGGATGCTGTGCATGCCGTACGTGTTCATGTAGTTACGGGAAACGGCTGCTGCAACGACCCGCTGATGAAAAACGATGTTCTCGCGCGGAAAACCGAGTTCGGGCATTATTTTTTTCATCTGGGCGAGAAATCGCGTTAGTCGCCGCAACCGGGGCACAGCGGCGTCTTCGTCGACGCGAAATCAGCGCTTTTAGAACGGAAGATTCATGGGATCGACAAAGGGCTGAAGAAATGGAAGTGGTCGACGTTTGGATTTCGAAATTGTCAGGATGCGTCGGGACAAAGCGATCGAGGATTGGAGGTCACCAAATCTTTCAGTCACGGTTTCCGCCAGCGAGATGAATCCGCAATCTCATCGTAATCACATAGAAAAAAACACACGTTCGCTGGTTCGCGAGGGTCGCGGAGTTTGCAGGCGAATGGTTCGGACTGCACCGTGCCCCCATCGGAGAGAACGGATTTTTCTTAAAGGGGAGGAGGGGCGTGCGGACGACCAATTCGATGAGTTTTTTTGGAGGTCATGATGGAATCAATCGGATCATTTGACGAGCAATTCAGCCCGCTTTAAACTTGACGCAGGTCGTGGCGTGATGTGTGATCGCGTCGACGAGTTCGTCATCCGGCGAACGGTTCTGCCTTGAACCTTGTTTGATTCCAACGCAGTCGACGAGGTATTTCCGCTCGCATTAACAATCGCAACTGGCCCCGTGTTGAGCTTCGGGCACGAGCAACCGTGTCGGAACGAACGCAGCAGTTTGCCGATGTTCGACGTCAAACGGGATTCATGTAAACGATGTGCGCAATGGCTGGACGCTGTGCCCGGCATCCGCGGCAGCGAGCGAACGGCGGTCAAAACATGATCCGTAAGGTTATACCCCGCGGTTCCAAAAAAATCAACTGAGCATTCGTCGCCTGGAGCGTGTTCAGAACCTCAAACTACGTCCTGCTCTTGGCAGGAGGCGTGGCGGCGAGTTTTTTCGCAACCTTTTACGCCGCACGGGATAGTCCTTCGTCTATGAGTTGGTTGGTTATCAGGATCGGTAAGAAACGGTTGGGGCCCGTTGCCGTCCTTCTTTTTCGAGTCCGCCGACGCGGTGCATCAATTCGGGGTTGTGTGTCCACGCGAAGTTTGCCCACGGGGCGAGCAGAGTATTCCATCCGCGCGTACGGCAAGAACGTTCGCCAGGCTCGACGGGTCTCTGGAGCGAGCACTCTCGATTTCAGGGTAGACTCGTCGATGTCCGGGATCTTCCCAGGGGTTTACACTGCCCGGTTTGGCGATTTGTAACCGTCCGTAGTAGCTAACATCCACGGGGTTTACCATGCGGGATTTTTCGGGGGAGGGAGGTGGTGGGCGAGGGAGATCGCGATCCGCCATGCCTCGAATACTTGCCATCGCGGGAAGCAATCACTGGGCCGAGCGTGGAGCGAGGATATCGGCATCGGCGCCCTCGCCGTTGCGGAACCGAACATCACTGCATACAAATCGGCCTCTGTATCGGGTCTTCTGTCGGGCAAAACCCCGTGCTTCGGGACGCCGCGTTTGCCACGTTGATGTATGATCATGGGCAGTTCGAGCATCATTGGCCCAAACCCATTCGCCCTCGCCCTTCAGCGCCGATGCTAGGTGCCGCTGCTCGCCAGTCACCCCCATCGTGCGCCGAAACCCCCGTCGTCCGGCATGGTCGGCACCGATCGCGTGAAATTTCGTCTTCGTGCTTGGAACGGTTTCGGCACGCCGAGTTGTGTTGGGACAACTTCGTCAATTCATGCAAAATTGTCCGAGGCCGGCGTGATCGGATACGTGCCGTAAGAACAGATCCCTTTTTTGCTGATTTTTCGACGCCGCGATCAAACCCCACGCGAGGGCTTGGTTGCCATGATTGTTGCGGTACGTCGGCTTTCAATTCGCCGCTTCTACTTGGTTAAAAACTCTCGCGAACAACCTCGGTCGTTCGCCATGATGGCCCAACCGGCTGCGAAGCGCCGCGATGTTGCCGTTCATTGATTGTCCGGTTTCTTTCGAAAAAACTTCTCTTCGGAGAAAACGCATACGTCGGGTCGAATGCGAGCGACCGAAAACCAACAGTAAACCAACTTCCATTCGCAAAAGAAGTTTTTTGCAGCGATCGGCGAACTTCGTTGGCTAGCCCGAATTCCGGATTTACCGGGGCGTCGCGCATTTCAGTTCGTCAATCGCGACCCGCAAGACCTTCTTGTGTTAAGATTCCCAATCACCGGGTGGACGTCGAGCGGAATTGCTCATCGACTTCTTGGCGGAGTTTTGTATTCCTTGTCGGTTTGAAACCGTCCTCGTTCGGCGAACAGCGATGCGCCTTTTCCGCAGGGTCGCTGATGGTTGCGTGACCATCGCCGCCGGGCTTCATCACGATTTGAATGCGCGCTCGAGCGTACGCCAGGTGCGTTGAAAAAATCTCCTTGACTGGCGAATTGGACTTGGAACCCCGACCATCGCCCGCACGGGTGCGCGAGGGGCAGCGAATTTCGGGGGAAATCGCGAGCGGAGGAACGTGGGCGACGTCGCTTACCGCGCAATTCCTTGTAGGCGTGTTTGGTTCAAACTGCTGTGCGAGCAATTGCACCGCCGTTTCGCGCGAGTCGGCCGCGACCAAAACGCACGGTGAGTCCCGGAAAACGGTTTGCAACATCTCTTGGTGGAGCCGGAGGGGCGGGTACTTATCAGTCATTTTTTCGGATCGCTGGGCAGGGCTGGAGAGAAAAATAGGGAGGGTGGAAGACGTTGGCAACGGCACTCTCCGCCGAGCGGCAAGCTCACGAAAACGGGGGTGCCGATTCTCCAGCAACGGGACGACACAGGAAAATTCTAGTCGAGCGTCCTAGAGGCCGTACACAATTCACCCTAATCGCTAACTTTTTGGGTACCGAAATTCGCCGGCAAAATTGGAGTCTGTCAATTCCGAGCCATTTCTCTTGTCGCCCTAAGAACGGGCCATAAAACAGGTCTTCAAAAAGATCGATTTTTCGATCTTGTACTGCAGGCGCCTCGACCGTCGGTGAACTGGTTGCAATGCTCCGAAACCACCCGGGTATAGAAACTCCGGAACAAAATGTACGCGGAACTCGCAAAGCCCCGATTCGAGAACCGAAGATGGAAGCATCTTTTTTCTATACGGACAAAAGAAGTCTATCGAAACAAATCCCGTGGGTTCAGGCGGGAGGGCTGGCCCCATCCGCGCTCGCGCACGCTGATCATTCGCGACCCGTGAGTCGCGCGAAAAATCGATTAGAAGCTCGTATTCGGCCGGTCCAGTGAGAACGCCGGATCTCACGTTCCTGTATATATCCACCCTCGAGCGCTCGCTCATGAAAACTCGCGTGTTTCCCGGCTCGGTATCGGTTACAAACGTCCTCGGGCAACATCATTGTTTGAAGCGAGGCCGGGGTGTGTTGAGCAGTTTGTTTGGCGGAGCAGAGCGCGGCCAACACACGGAACCGGAGGCGCATCAAGTTCGGACTTCCTCCGCCCGTCATCGCCTGCGCCCAGGTTCATAGCCCAGGCGCGGCTCATCTTCCACACGATCATCCGCCGCTGAACTCCGTAGTCGCGCATCTATGATGTTGCCTTTGTGGGAATTCGCGCGCGGAGCAACTCATATTCGATCGTACCGTTTTTGCAGAGTTCGTACCGTGGCGCACCGGTTGGGCTTTCGAGTGGCCTTGGCCGGGAACTAGCATCAGGACTTTACGAAAACTCGGCGCCGGTTTCTCGTTATTGCACGACTCGAGAGCTCGCTGCCGTGAATCCCGGGCGGACGGCAAAAGTGGTTTTTTGAACAAAACGAATCAGGGTTTACAGGCCACCGTTTGCCAAAGAAACTCAGAACCGGCATCCACCACAGCCAATTCCAATCGCAAGAATTCCTCCCACACCCTACGTCCTCTTTCCACCGATATTTAAAACATTTCCATCGACGGGACCCGCATACCATTGACCCAACGATGGCCCCCGATCGCAAAGGTTAGATAATCCAGCGAAGCTCGGTCCCCAGATTTATGAAACCCCAATCGATCCTCAATTTTCCGATTTTCCGATCCGGTGAACGTTGGACGCCGTTCCAATCGATTGGTCGGTAACACGCCCGGCCAGGAGCCAAAACAAGATCCCGGGCACGTCGTTGCGGTCGAGTTTCGCGACGCGTGCTTTGTTCAATCTGTTTGCCGTTATCGGTCCGCGCCTCGCTCGTCGGTCTCCGTCGGCCAACACTTGGATCGAACCCAAACTCGGTGACAAACCGAGGCACAGGATCGAATTCCATGTGATCCCACAACCGCCAAAGCGTCGAGGGCTTTTTTCACGGTTTCCGGGCCGCCCCTTTTCTGCCGAGCCGTTCACAGAAAGTGATTCCAGGAACGGATTGAAATCGTCGTAACGGGACGATTGTAAACGCAGGTGATCGGGTCTTTGCTCGTTGAACCTGAGAAAACGAGATGATTGATCCGATTTCGAGGCCTCGCACCGTGCATCGCGCCGTTTTTCCCCGATGCCCTTGGGAGCGGAGGATGATCGCTCTCGTGGCCGGTATCGGTGGTTGGCACCGGTTAATACCTTTGTCCCTTGCCTCGCAGGGTTGGTAGGGCGTTTGCGCGGCACCATGCAGCTGTTGTTAATGAACCCAACCGGGATTCGGATTTGTGCATCCTCTTCCGCGAACGGGTTTTCGGATGATGCACGTTAACGGTGTTTCTAAAGAGATTGCCGCCACGTATTGCGGACGCGGCTGGCAGCGATTGGATTGAGGCGACGACGGGAGTTGACCATTTTTCTGAACGCTTTTCTTCAAGTCTTTGTTTGATTGGGACCGAATTCGGGGGCCGGATTGCATTTGTGGTACTAAATTGTTATTGCCGCTGGGACCGGCCGATTCACGCCTTTTAGGGACTCGACCAAGGAATCCGCCCCCATTCATGGCGTAAATCGTTCACGACGGACGCGGGAGCGAACGTCCAAACGGGGCGAAACAAAGGCCCAAGCCGGACCCATAGCGTTCGGGCGTGGAACTGGCCCGAAGGATACTATTGATCGTAGTGAAACGACCCAAATCCGCCGCTTTTTGGTTTTTCTTGGGTTTTCGCCTGGTCTTTCGTGCGTTTTTTTCGGCCGGTTGATGGAATTTGACCGATCCATTTAAGTTCATTGCGGGTCGTTATTGTTCGTGGCTTGGATTTACCGCCCCACCCGGAACGCCATCATCGTGAACCCGGGGCGACAAAAAGCCCGTTATCTCCCGGCTCCTGGGTCGGTCGGTCTGTGCCTCGTGTGGTGCGGTTGATAGGGGTGCTTTTTTCGAACTTTAAACACATTTTTTTTTACTCCTCTCTCAT
>Ga0163217_1082322_pt1 | contig 16315 bp, 6 predicted proteins | sample SynspAceP_FD_185933 | JGI IMG/M metagenome (GOLD analysis project Ga0163217, IMG submission 185933) | Saline lake microbial communities from Ace Lake in Antarctica - Synechococcus sp. Ace-P (PacBio error correction) | ecosystem: Environmental > Aquatic > Non-marine Saline and Alkaline > Saline ... | reverse complement strand
AGGCGTTAAATCAAGAGAAATTCCATAATCTGAATTACAGGCCAGATTAAAGGCTGCCCACCATGAATCAAACGGGTCGAATTTCCTGTACCTACTTTCCAATAAACGACCAAAATCCGATTTTCTGAGGACAAAGTTTGTAGCGTCCTGATAAAAGATATTATAATGATAAAAAAGAAATAAAACTTGCAAAACCCAATGGTCAGGCCAAGGGTGGCACTACCACCACCTATATGTAAGGTAAAAAAACATTTACGGTATTTATCTTAGGAGTGAACAATTAAATATTCCGTTATCGTACGGCTTTTACACGAACCACATTGCCTTGGTGCAAAATCGGTTATTCTTCGAGATAGCGCAATCTAACTCACGTAAAGTTCCTTGAACTGTATTACTTACTTTTCCGATAGTAAGAACGCTTGCACCAATAGTTAGGTATACTGCCTACTTGATTAATCGCATTTTTTAAACATAAAGTGCCACTTACTTATGCAATTTTGCTAAGTAATAGAAAATGCTTTCGCCCCATCATGGAACATCATCGCTAATCGCAAACAATTGATATGAAAACTACGCAAATTTGGTAATTCAGGCATTTGAAGCATTGCGATACCGGACCAGCAAAAAATTGGTAAAAAAATTCCCATTAAGTTTTAAAAGATTAAAAACTGAAAATCTATACCTGTATCGCTTTCAATCTCAGGCATCTATCGCCGTTCAGATCCACCATCAACCGCCGATCAGAGTTAAAAATTAGGAGAATACAAATCATCACAGATGGAAATACCCGCTACTAGCCAAATATATTTTTTTCAAATAGCTAGGGCTTACAAAACCATATTTCCTGAGTTTTTAATTAAAGGTTAATGTACACTTTTTAAAACTATACTCACTGCATTTCCCCAAAACCAACGGACGCTTAACCATCAACTTTATTTATTTTAGTAGAAATTTCGTAGGAATTACAAAAGGACTTTTATCGCTTTTTGGTGCTGCAGCATTAAAACGGCAAGTTCTACGCTCAACATTCCAGAGGCTCCGAAAGTATGCCCTATCTTCCATTATTGGGTAGTGCAAACATGGTTTTTTGTTACAAAATATTTTATCGATGGCCTCCATTCCGACACATCACCTTAAATAGTACCTGGGCATGCATCACGATCACATCAATTTCATCAGCGTGCATAGGCCCTAAAGCCATTTTCATAGAAACGTTGAAAACAAACAGCATCGGGTAGAATAGAGATGTTGTGTCTAGCGAGTTCTGTGGCGTAGCCATATACCTCAATAAACAGGCCAAGGGCATGTCTGGCACGCTTTTTCTAAACATGCTACACGCAGCACCTTCACCCAAATACTCGTATTTTGAGTTTTATTGTAGGTCTAAAGGCACGGCAAGGATAAAGCCTTCAGATACCATTAGCCCCGAAGTTTGGCGTAAATTTTTAGCGCTTTTCATATTGAGCAATGGTAAAAGGGGTTAATGGGAGCTTCACTACCCCCCTACTAAAAAAATTTATTCTGCCATACCGCCGCGTAACCATTGCCACTCGTTCAAAGCGAATGTAGCCGTAGAGCAGAATAGATGTGAGATTTTTCAGACCTTGAGTTTTGTAAATCGTTTTGCTCCACGAGATATATTTCCTAAAGTTCGTTGTGGGTGAGGCTAAAGTAGCGGCCTTGCCTGTGTTTAGAAACTCTTTATGGTGTTTTTCAAACAGGCCAGTGGTCCTGCTTGGAGACCCTAATTATTAATTCCAAAATTTCACAGCAACCCAAACCTGCTTTGCAATGCATTTCTCGATACAAATAAGGCAAACAAACCACTTGTCGTTAATTCTTTATATTTGGAATATGATTTTTTAAGATTTCAATTTCCTCCCTGCTCTCATGTGCTAAAGCACCTGCCAGACCTCTTCTTTGGGCCTATGGTTTTAAAGATGCAAAGCGCTTTGCCGCTGTTAGGTAGGCAGTCCCAGAATTTGCATTTGAGAAATCCCTAAAGGTGAAATAGCCGATATTGGCGGTGATAGAAATAGCATCCATATCGGCCAAGCCACTCTTTTTTTTGTTCGTAGTGCTACAGTATTCTTCATTTACACGAGGTCCAAAAACAACTTTTATCGCATCATTGAAGATATGTTTGTTGTAATTCTCTTCAGAAATTTACATAAGGTGCCGAAATGTAAATGAGTACTTTCCTAAAGGACGGTTAAAAATACCCCCTGATCCATAAAAATGCTGCATCAAATTTATCCCGTAAATTTCCGTATCGCTCCTTTTGACATTTAAATCTAAAGCCAAAATTGTTCCTGTTTGGCGTGTGGTTTAAAACCTTTGGATTGATCTTATTATCTCGTATAAACTTTTGTGTTGCGAAGCGATTACCCGTTGAATACTCGCTTGAATTTCAAAAGATCTGTAATAACTCAATACCTGCTAAAGCGGCAGTGCAGGCTAATGGATTTGCAGTATAGGGTGTGCCCGTGGAATAAACCTTTTGAAATTTCATTGCCTATAAAAAGCATTCGTATACTTTTGAGTTACAGCTCAGTTTACCGCCATAGGTAAAAAGTCCGCTGTTAAAAAGGCTTTCGAACCATGCCACATCACATCTGGTTTTTCATTTAAATAATCAGATGCAAAATACTTCCCTGTTTTACCGAACCTGTCATGACCTCATCGGCTACAGTGATTACATTTCATGTTGTTTTAAAAGTGCAAAAATTTGATTAAAACCACCTGCATCATGCATTTGCATGGCAGCCGCTCCTGAATATAAAGCTCAACAATAAAACCTGCCAATATCATTTTGTGTAATCGCTTTCTAAGTGTTCTAAAATTGTAGTTATAATTATCTTTTAGTAGGTGTTGCAATGCGCTCTACCTCGATAAAATAATCTCAAAAGGACCATTTACACATAATCCAGAAACTGACATGGCCCGAAGTATCCCCATGAAAGGCATTCCTCAAAAGCCACCAACACTTTACCGATTCGCATGCCTTTATTAAAATGATATTGTAAAGCCTTTTAATTACCTATGTCAGTGGCTGATAGAACCATTATCCGAGAAAAATATTTTTTCTTGATTTGCAGTAATACTGGATTAAAGCTTTTAGACAATTGAACAAGCAGGTTCATTGAGTGATCACTAAAACACCACCTGATTCTAATTGTTTGCTTGGGCGTACACTTTCTCAATAATATAATCGTTGCTAGTTGCCCAATAGACGCAAAGCTATACCAGAAGGCTATTCCATCAATATATAGTTTACCGCTTCATCTGTGAGCGTACAAGGGCCTTGCTTAGTTAATGGCCAACATCAGAGTTAAATGCTTAATTTGTGTTGCGTTTAAAGGGTGCCAAATATGCTTTTTATCGCCGTTCAGAAAATTTTTCAATGGGAATAATTTTTTGGAATCCGTGTTTTTATATATCTTGCAAAGATGCTAATTAATAGCCAAATTATTGCTAACCAAGCTTACCAAAACTATTTTGACTCCTAACTACCATCACCTTTAAAAACAGGGACTTTTTTTTTAATCCTATTTTTTTCGTTTTCTTTTTTTCTTAGGCTTCCCTTTCTTCAGGGATTATATAGATCGCGACGAAAGCACAATCTTATGTTAATGGGACAATATGGGTAAAAACGGCCACTTACCTTATCTTGAACTTTGGGATTTAAAACCTCAACCTAATTTCTTGTTTTTGCCGTATCATTTACTTTTTTGGAAAGAGCATGATCGCCATTTCGTTTTTTTTGGTAGTTTGTTATTGTAGCCATAACGGCTTGGTACACCGTTACAGTATTAGAATCTCGTGAACGTCCAAAAAAATTTGGTTTTTGGTGCGCCATCTTTTTGGTATTTTCTTCAAAGCTATTGGAAGTATGCAAAGGGGTTATGTTCCGAACACTATTTCGGTGTAGTATTTTTATTGCCCGCCCTTTACTTTTTAATAAAATATTAAGGGATGGTATTGGTTTTTATTTGGCGGGCCTATTAATGGGCTTAAGGCACTATGCGTAAAAATTAAATATGGCCTATCCTATAGCGTTAATTGGTATATATGCTTAACCTTACGGATATATCATAAGGAAGCATATTCAGTACCGGGTTTTTAAATATGAATGATGTTTTAGTTTTGGGTCATCGCTGTAATCTATGTGCTATTTTACCCTATTACATCCATGGACATTTTTGATTTTTATAGTCTTGGGATTCTGTTATCCAGGCACCTTTAACTATTGATTGCAAATACGGCGCTCAGTCTATTGTTATTTTTTCTACGCTTTTGCGGTATCTTTAGCCTTGTTTTAGTGGCTGCGCGTAAAAAAGAATTAACCATAATTTTTAAAGACAGATACGATACAAATACTTTACTGTTTGCCACTATTGGAATTGTCATTGTCATTTATAAAAGGGGGACGGATTAAATGGTCCACTATTTTAATTCAACTTATCCTAGGCTTATTAATTTTAGTCTTTATTTTTATTAGCGCAAACCCTATCTAAAACCGGCTACTAGTAAAAACCGCTATGGTATTCTATTATTACTGTTAATCCCCATGGGAAGCTATTTTAGAGATATTGTTGCCCATTGTAAAAAAATAAATTGAAAAAGGTACTGGTTGTTTACAACGGAGAAGGCATTGAGGTAGCTAGGCTATAGTTAGCGCCAATTAATTTAGGACTATTACCAATATTTTATTTACCAGAATACCCATATTGGAGTATTGGTACTTAGGTACAAATCCGCCTTCAAAAACGCAACCAATCTCAGTAATACTTTCCCGACCAGAACTTTTAATATGCACAAAAAACCCTAGAAAAACGTCATGGAAGAATACAGTTTATTTTAGAAAGTGAAAACAACCACAACTCATTGTCCGCAAGCAGGGTGGGACTTATTATTATTGATACCCTTATTGATTGGAAACATATACCGTTAACCACTATCTAAAACAACATTACAACCTATAAAAAAAAACTATAGGTAGGCATTATTTATCAACGCTTAAAAGTGAGTTTCTAATACCGACTTAAACTCTGCTGCATATTTTTTTAATTGGTGGCTTTATTAAAACTAGCTTCTTCGTATAATTCTACCAATAACGGTTTGAGCACCTGTTTTTTTTACCAAAATTCTTCGGTTGTTTTATGCTCATTGCAACTAAATAAAATAGCAACATCGTAGCCTTTTTTGCGGAACCCAACCCACCGTTAGCAAGGTATGATTAATTACTCCCTAAATAATGTCTTGACCCAACAACCCCTGATGGCTGTAGGCATTGATAACATCTAAAAATGGTATCATTCATCATTTGAGCGGTACAAGCAAACCTCCTGCACTTCAATGACTAAATGATTACTCGTTTCTGGGAGGCATTCTTTCATTGATATCGATTACAAACACCGTCTATAGCAGAGCGGCATGCAGGACTCATAGGTGTTTTTAGCGCATAGCTATTTTTATGGGAATTACGGTTTTAGTATTCGAAAATTAGCTGCTCCACTTTTATGGCTGTCGAACATTTTCAAGTTCTCCGCCTGAATAGGTTTCAATAATCTGTTCTAAGGCTTCCACCAAAATGGCCGAAGCTATTGTTTCTTACCAACTTCTGTAGAAATTCCTGTGACAAAAAAGTACGCAGTCATTTCAAGGTTTTGTGATCATGTTACATGTAAAAACATTTTGTATTTTCTTTTTTCAAAAAAGGAAAAAGTTTATGGAAAATAGTTTTCCCGCTCGTAGTACGACTCTGATTTTTGCTTGCCTTACAAATTCGGGCACTTTATTAAATTTCCCTTATCATCTTAAGGCGTAATGGCGCATTCACCATAAATTTCTAAGGCTTAGCCTTCTCTTCTTTAAACACTTGCAATTTTTTGGCGCCGCAATTAGCGTAGGCTTACTCTCGGATCTGATTGGCACGTTTGTGTGATTCTTCGGATTCACTTGTATGGCCTTCGAACTCTAGTTTGGTTTTAAAACCTGCAAGCTGATACATACTCCAAAAGAAGCAATGGTTACTAATTTACTTACTCATGCGCTTTAATGAAGTTTGCACACAAAAAAAACGCAGCACGCTTGTTAATTTCATTTTTGTCGTATAAACTATTGTTAGCAAACCCCGCAAACGCTCTTGCCCTTTGCGCTACGGTGTTGGTAGATAAGATCGGGTTTTACGGCAAAGCCTTTCTTTTGTAAAAAGGATGACCACCTTTTTTTCGTTTTCATTTCCCGAAATAACACACAAATGAATTGCGGGAAGTACGGTGAAATAAATTGAGCGTGTCAAGTGCCAAAAAACTCTATTTGTTCATTAAAAAAAGTAATGTTTTCTTTTAATATTATGCCTAGAAATTTCGATTCGTTTTTAAATCGGGTATTAGGGCAGCACTTATCGTCCGCCAGCTTGATGCGGCGGCCAAACCTGTAGTATAAATAAACTACGCGCAATAATTAAGTAGTTTTTCAAGTTCTGCACTCCCCAATATGCAGCACCATGGCATCCCATAGCCTTACCAAAGGTTACAAATTGAGCAAAATTTTATCTTGAAGTTGCCGCATCAAAAACTATACCCTGACCTTCACCACCAAAAACTCCAGATAGCATGGGCTTTCATCAACCACAAATGATATTTTTCTAAGCGCAGAAATTGGCTAATTCGGTTAGGTTTTGGCGTATCGCCGTTCCATCGAAAAAAAACAGACTTCCGTGACAATTGTAAATGTCTATGGTATCAGCTTCACTAGACTGATCACACTCACTTATATTTTTGGCCGCATTGTTTACTCTTTGAAAGTAATGCTTTTAAGCATCTAGGTTATTGTGTTATAAACTTATAACTCTTCGCCACCCCCATAGCCAATGCCGTCGCGAATATTGCTTGCGTGTATTATTATCGTATAATAACCAGGTCACCACGTTGCGAGAACCGCACTAAAAAAACCAATATGGCATCATAGCCAGCGATTGAACAGCCAAAGCTGCTGTTCAGCGCCATGAACATCGGCTATGGCGTGGGGTTTTCAACCTGACATACAAAGTCGAATACCCGAAATTAAGCGCGATCCTGTTGCCCCGTTTTGAAACTATTTTCTGATCCAAAAGCAAGCGCATTGACCTTTCAAAAATTGCCTTATTCCTTAGAGCACAAACCAAGGTAATTCATTAGAGAAAAATCAATTAAATTTATTTTGGTAAACCCTAAAGGATCTATAGGGCATTATCGCGATCTTTTCCTTCTTAATTTAGCTTGCAGCTTTTTAGGAACAATGTATGCCATGGACGTAAAAGGTAGTAATTCGTTTAAAATAGCCCTACTTTAAAAAATTTAAGTCTGTTTACACTTTTATACTTCCTTAGCCCAGAGCAACGACAAAATCTCCACGTTGTTTCATTTCGCTTTAATACGTTGCAGTATTTCTGATTAAAAATTCATCCTTTACTGAAAAAAAATTGTTGTATTCATCGAAATAAAGGTTACATTTCGTTTTAACGTTTTTTAACTACCTTTAATGTATTTCTATTGAAGAATTTCTACTCGCTTTTTTTTTATGTCTCTGGACCTACTGCTTTTCGCAAAGTATAAATTTTGACCAGCGCTTGAAAAAGAGAAGTGTTACGATACAATGGAGGCATTCGCAAATATAGCTTCTTTATGATGGCCACGGCAAATCGTCAAAAATTTGAATCCCTACTTTGTTACTGGGAATGTTAAACTTAATATCGCAGGCTTATAAACTCATTCTTATCGTTTACCTATTCTAAACCAGATTTAATTTTCCGAGTACCGTTTAAATTCTTAATCGTTTAGCTTAACCCATCTTACCAAATTGGGTAACGGCACATATTGGAGATGTAAACTGACATTTCGCCCTATTACCCTTCAGCGGGCTACCAATTTACAGGTGGTGGTGTTGAGTGAATCCAGAGGTAAATTTCAGATTAAGTGCCATGTAATGGTCGTTTGTGCGATGCACAGAAATACAATGCACGATGCACAAGTGGTATTTACAGGCCTACAAAACGTATGGGCTATGGCGTAAAAAACTGCATATGATTTTTGAGTTTATGAATTGGGCGTGATATTTATTCAAAGCTTCTGATGAAAAAATTCTATTGAAAATTCGTTTCCTGTAGAATTAAATTTAAGCCCCAAAGACAATGCAGGTACTTTCTTTCGAGAGTGATTTTTCGAGCATTTGATAAAGCCATTTATCATATCGAATATTTGCCATTTCAAGGTGTCACAGAAGATACCCGCTAGCGAAGATCACCCGAGTCCTGGATTGCTTTCTTTTCTACTCAGTGAAAATATCCAACACCCTATTACATGCCCTAAATGCATCATTTAAACTACCCAGCGAGGTGCAGGGTAGCTTGGCGTAGATTATGAAACGTATTGATCCAGATTAATAAAACTTTAGTGCCTTATTTTTTTTAATAATGATCTAGAGAATGTTACGGTAATGCCACTCAAAACCATCTTCCAATAACAAATAAATTTAACTTTAATTGCTGGTGTACAGCTGATAATCTTAATAAAGCAAAAACCTCTGATCAACGGCGCGTCGTGTTGAGCGCTATTACTGCTAGTGTCATGGGCTTCTGAAAAACTGACATTAAACGGCTTTCATATTCAATTTTTCAATATTCGTTTTACCAAATATTCGCGATCAATTTGATTTTATCAACCAAGTAGGTGATTTTGACAATGTGGTACCCTAAATTACCGCCGATTTCACAAAATGCCCACTTTAGGCATCAACTATATCCTTAAAAAAACGGACAAAAACAACACAGTTCTTAATCTATGTATCAAAACTCGAGCAACGAGCAAGAAGGAGAGAGAAAGCATTGCAGCGTGGTCAAAACGCTTTTTATAATGGTACCGCAGGCTATACACTGGGGCTATCCAATAAAAAATTAACTGGTCTCGATAGCCACAAATACCTGCATACAAACAACAGGAATCGACAAAAGCTTAACCCATAGGGCCCTACTTTAGCTGTGGGTAAACAATTTTTTGACAAACAATTGCGTTTACCAATATTTCAAGGTCTTAAATTACCTCTTACACGAATGGGAGAAAACAACAAATAGCGTATATAATTTTAGACTAGGGAGAACATAAATGTGTGGCTAGGGAAAAACACATTTAGCCTTAAATTACCTGTATGCTTTTCGCAATGCGAATCTAAAATGCTAATCGCGGATTTAACCCCTACATTTTGGCTCTATCAGTTATGCTTTGATAATTTTAACAATTTCAATTTCAAGTAAAGCATAGAATTACGCCTAACAGCAGTACTAATCCTAAAGATATTTTGGGAGTTTTAGATATAGTAGGAATTACCTACATGCACGTTCCGAATTAAATTGAACACAACTAAGCAGCAATTGTATGTTAGTAGCGAAACAGTTTAGTTACTATCCTAGATTTAAAAAGACATTTAGGGCTGCTTTGCAAATTACCAAAGAAAACAACAAGAAGCCCTTATAAAGAAAATGGTTCTTACTTTCTTGAAAAGTTACACAGTTTTGAGATTTTCAAGAGGTATATTGACAAAACACTTTTTACCGTGATTAGAAATACAGCTCGAATGCGTAAAATTAGATGTGGCGCTAGAGAACTTATTTGTTGCTAAAAAATTAGGAAGTCGGACAGCCCATCCTCTATTTCCTAAAAGGAGCAGCGTACACAGCCGAGGATCTACGCATTAGGCCCGAATATAAGATACTGTTAGCGAACAAGAAGACCGATTTAGAAAATTAGTGCGGGTCACCGATGGATGGAAAGAAAAATTTAATGACTTTACAGACATTAGGGTCGTAAAAAACCCAGCGGGAATATTTAAAGAGTTAAACAATAATGCCTTAGCGCCTATAAAATTTATGACGGATCAGATACTCTGAAAAATAGAAAGCTATTTTTAGAAAATGAAATCATCGATTTCTATACCAAAAAATCGCTGGAAATAGTAAACCCGGAAAGTTTTGAGTTGCGCTATATTAATAAGGAACTAGCCCCAAAAAAGGGAATATTAAAAAGGTTAAGGGTGCTGGATGTTAGGTGTTGCGGTTTTTTTTGAAATTGAGCTTGAATATGGCAAATGGAAATCGGAAATGGAAAATAAGAATAAAAGAAGGATGCATATAGTTGAAATACGTATTTAAAAAGAGTGCCTCAAAGCAGTGAAAACCTTTGAAACTGGAGGGCCTTTGTTCTTTTTTCTTCTTATTCTTGTTTTCTTTTTTCTGGGCTTTCAGCCCAAGTTTTCCCTGTCATTAATGGCACAAGTAACGCCACCACCACCTATCTAACCTATCAAACTAGTGCCGATGGCCAGTACATTTAAACCGTCCGCTTCCGGGTACAATTAATACTCACGACTTGTAATATTCAGAGGTAGAGCAATACGACTAAAAACGGTATTATTAGGGGAGTGGACTAATTTTCAGAGTACCGATTTGGTTACGGCGCCACCCGATATTTTTAGAAGCGGTGTGCTTTGATCTTAACGATGCCGAATTATGCCCTTATTTTAGTTTGAAAAACATCGCAGGTATTTCGCCAAAATGTTGTATGCAATGCTATTCCCGAGTACCTTACAATTTTGTTTTTGAGGTTTTTTGATGTCGCCACAGGCACCGACTTATCAAGCAAAACCTGTGTTACTTACAGTAATTTTAAAAAACGAACCCCCTTTTTTAGTCACCCCCACGTAATAGATCGAACGTTGGCAGAATAAAACCACAGTTATTGCGTTTTTCACATGGGACACACTGAAGGCATTAATGTTTACCAATGTGGGAATACGAACTCAGTCTTGTTGAAATTTGGGATACCCAGATTAGATTCCACAAGCTGCTTTTTTTAAGTATCGCCTCCTATTTACCAAACCACCACCAATACCAACAACCTACGTTTAGGACCTAGTGACCCCCCTGTTGTATGATCTGGAAAAAATATGCCATGGGCGTATTCAGTGTCCAAAGCGAAAACAGGTACCGACGAAATTAGGGCTCTGTTAAGATGAAGCATAGTGAAATAATATTCGTTCAGCTATTTGCCACGGCTGCGATTTACCGGAGGGTATCAGCCACGAAGTAAAAGCAGTACCATTACCAATATCTTTTGGGAAGATTTCTCCAATGATGTCCGAAATTATACCATTCGTTATCGCAAAAAAAATCTTAGGGGAAGAAGGTGATGTTTATGAATAAAAAACCACTGGTAACTCCACCTCACTTTGGGGTTTTTTAGCGGCAGCACGACGTATGAATATCAAAATTCAGAAAAAATGTGCGGTTACAAGTGATTGGAGTAATCGCAAAAGCAGATTTACCACCCATATTGGCTGATTAATGAAGGCTAGTCGTATATGAACTGTGGCATTACGCCCGATTTTAGTTTAAGCAATACAGAGAAATTAGCGAGTTCTGACTAAAGGTGTGATAGCGTTTACGGCAGGGCGATTTTCCAGTAAAAAGTTTACTCACCACAAGCGGTACTAAACGCAGGTTTACAGGTACAGGGTATGTACCATCCCCTATTTAATAGTATTCGGGTCAGCTGTAAAGTTTACGAATGTATGCATCATACGACAAACAACTTGCTGGAAGGTTTACGGTGGTGACCTATTATGATGAAAACTTAAGTAATATTGGTTAGAGTATTTGTATGATGCTATTGAAACGGTGTGGAATCATTGGTGAAAAGCTGTTGGAGAACTTCTTCGAAGGGAATAATGATCTTCGATGAAATTCGTATTAATTGGGTGCTGTGGACCCCAAGAAGATATGAATTAACAGATGGGCATATTAGTATCACCAACCCCGCCAACGGAGCTACAGAAACGAGTCCACTTTGGTGAATGATAAAGAATCTGTTGATGCTGCGGGTCATGTATACCATGTAGACGCTGGTGGCACTATTACGAAAGGCGGACAAATAGACCCTTATGGCTCGGTAACTTTACAGAATGTTACCGGTATGTTTTCTAAGCAAGGGGAACTAGAGGCCTTAACTGCAGAAGGGCATTCCAAAGTACGTTTTGAAGATCAGGATACCTATTGTTACGATCAATGCCTTCAACTGCCCAATGACAAATTAAAAAGAATATCCACTTCCCTGATGTTACGCGGCCAGAAATATACTTTAGCACATGAGCGGATTGAAAAGGAGATTCGATTACGTTTACGCTCTAAGTAAGCTATTAGCACCACTTATCTGACTTTACGGTTTTAGCAGATTTAAAATTCTATTCCCAAAGGCGGGTGGAATTTGAATCCCTTTCAGAAATAAATGAAGAATAATACTATTGACCTCAGTATCAAAAGGCTATTACACCTTAGAAAGTGAAACTATCTATGCCGTAGTCACTCAAACAAGGACGAGTAACCCAACAACTCACCGCTGGGTTTGCCTTTACCCTTGGCATTTAACGGATTAGAACAGTAATGTGGGTACTTCGTTTTCTGTAGGACAATGCGCCGCTACCAATATTTAGAGCCATAGAAACATTTTTTTTTAAAAAAAGGGATTGTTAGTTTACTATCGAAACTGCCGCCGCCGAGTTTGGATGTGTACCCTGCGGATAGATAAGCGCCTAGAATGGCGATTAGGCCCTGGGCTAACCGCCTACAAAACACTGAACAAGGAGGTTAGGGAGCGCATTTAAAATCTCAAATGGACTATGACAAAAGCAAGTTACTACGTATTGTATTCCCTAAAACTTTTGAAACTACAAAAGCTATTGCCGGTTTTATGCCTTTACAAACGGCAATTTGGTTTTGTTTTTAGTGCTGATTAAATGCTGGACGAAGAAGGCAAAATAGCATTGAAGGCGCAACGCTCACGAATTGCGGCCACGGTATTTTTGCCCTACAACATCCATTCACCCACATACGGCACAACAGAAGGTAGCACCGAATGGTTAATGGACTATGGCGAGGGTATAAATTACCTCACAACCCCATTGGGCTCAAATGCATAACCTGCGCTTAAGTTTTTACTGTGTTTCAAGATGAGAGGATGGGCAGGATGCAGGCAGAAATGGTTTACACCACAATTGGATACCTTTTTCTTATTGAAAAAACTCTATTACGATAGGCAAAAGAAGTGCAAATAGAGTAAAAGGTACTATACCTGGCTTTAGATAGATTAAGTAATGGTATTTGCGTTATGATGCTTGAATATGGAAGCTAACGGAAGTTTCAAGGATATTACAAAGGGTAATAAACCCGTATGCCTTTAAACTTAATAACAATATTAAAAAGTAACTTACTAGTGTTATTTATATTGAACATATCCCTAAACGAACTGCGGCAAATACTTATTTAACGGACCTATGATTATGAAACAACAAATAAAAACAACTTTAGATTTTGTCAAGTAATAACAAAAATATATATTCTGCTAGATATTACAACGAACTGTGATAAGGAATTATGTGAAAGAAGGCCAACATATTTTGACTCATACAAAGATTTATTGACCGTTGAAGAATGAAGAAGACTATTTGAAAGAAGTAGCAAAAGATAATATGTTGCAGAACAGTCAACTTGAAATACAGAAGCATATAAATCACTAGTATAAGTGGAATGGCAAGGGACACTCCAAGTCTATTGCGTAGAAATCAAGGTTTTAGAATTTTCATGGAAAAAAATATTTCAAGCACTTTTCAACTTTAGTATCCTGGAGGGAAAATGGTATAACCGACTTTGCTGAAAAAATGCGAGTCTTGGAAAAAAGTGAATACGGATAAGTATTTGCATTGCCTTAAAATAAATTTAACTGAAGTTCTTAGCTTAATTCCATTAAGTATCAAAAGTAGAGAGATGCTTACACAATGTTAGTGGTAATATTATAATCTTTTTCACTTATAATCATTTGATTGACTAATAGCTAAAGTAATTTCTCGATTTCAGATGGATGAAGCCGTCTGATTTTTTAGATTATTTTGATTTACCATCATACAAAAAATTCTAGAAAAGGCGAACCACTTATTTTATGTCTTTAAAAGAAAATTTAAGTGATTTCTTTACTTTCTCAAAATCCAATATACAGATTTTTTAAGGAAATAAAAAGACTTTATCTGATGCAAAAAATAAAACTTTCTGATTGGAATTCTTGATGTAAAAGCAACTTTAAAATGGGATTGTTAGGCAAAAAGATTAATGTCTTATTTTCTACGTTAAAAACAAAAAAGATTAATAGTTTTATTATGATTGGGATTTCCACACATACCGTTAGTATCAGTACCTTGGTTTCTTGTGTGTAAGTAGTCCTAAGTTGAAATGTCAACGCCCAAAAAATTTGACTATTTACTTGCCTCAAAGAATCATCACCATTTGATTTAGTTGGACTTATTATTATCAATGCATGTTCACCCATTTTGGAGCCAACTGGTGTTGATGGCAAACGTTAAATGAAAATAGTTTCTGCGGTAAGGAACAAATTGTACCTGCCTATATTTTTAGGACTATACTGAAGACTTAGATGAACAAAACCACCGCTTAGAGAAATTTTAGTTGGAAACACTTTCAACGTATGTAATAAACTATCTCAACTTTTGGCGACGGCAGCTTGCAGCTATAGGAGCAATTAGAACGGCTGTAGCGGTTCAAAAGGTTAATTCTGCAGGTAAAAATGCCTTTACGCCTTATTAGATTTTCACATTATACCGTTACAGCATTAGGATTTAAAGCCGGCTGATGCGAAGAATGCCTGCGGCTTGGACGGGGTAGGTTACGCAAATTTGCTGCCTAAAGGGGAGGTACGACTTAATCCAAAAATGGAGGCGCTAAAGGTATGGATATTTAAAAAAACTTAATTAGAGAAGGTAAAAGATTGCTGAAGTTAAAAATATTATCCAGGAATTTAGGTGTCCACTAAATAAGAACGGTGATCCTTTAAACTTAGACGACGTGAAGTCTTTTGGTTGTAAACTGAGATAGAATTAATAGTGGTAAAAAACCTGAAATTATAAAGCAGGGAAATTTAATAAAGCTTAAATGCAAGTTCAGATTCATCGGACTGGACTACAGTACTATAGGTAAGAGTTTGACCGAAGTATCTGATTTGGCACCTTTTGGGATATAAGTTTTATTCACGAAATTTGCAAAATCTGGATTCGTAGATTATCGCGGAACCTCTAACACCGGCCTAGATAATAACTGTTAAGAGATGAAAAATAGTTAAGTAATTTCCATGTGGTCAAATAGCATTTAAGCGGGTTGGTCAAAAAAGCAAAGTCCTTTCATACTCAAAATTCCTCAAGACCTAGTCCAGGGGAAAACATATCTTGACCAAGTTATATGCAATCAATCTTGCAAAATTTAATAACGGTGCATCTTATCTTGTCCCTGAAATCTTCTCTTGACAATTAATTGGACGAAAACCCTGTGGAAGACTGGTGTGGACAAGTTGTTATGACTAAAATGGAAATGGACAACCTTCTTTAAATGAGGGGCTGATGGAAATTTATCAAATAATTAAAGAAGAGTTTAGGCATTCCAATAAATATTGGGAATGAAGGAAAAGGTAGTAAGGGGACTGATATAATGATTTACCTATAATTCATAAACCTTAGAATACCCACTGGAAAAGAAAAAGAGCGCAAACAATTATGGCGCGCCCAGGCGGGTTTATTTAACCCAATGGCTATTCTGGAAATTGTTCTCGACGCATTCCTTTTCAGGAACTTTTATGAAACTATAACAAATATAAAATGAAGAAGTAATTAAAAAAAATTTGGGACTTACTGTCTATACGAAAAAAAGAGTGGTAATTAATTTTATCCGTTATTCTGTGGAAAGTATTGCTTTATATAATGTAAAATTTGAGTTGAACAAGTCTGAAGAAATTCATATAATTGAAATTGGACAACTTTTCTTACGCAATAGTAAGATATGGTAAGAGAAAAAACCTTACAATGTTTGAATCCAAGCCATAATGGGATTATACAAATTGAATTAGATAAACCTACCTAAACAAATTAAAAATATTATTAATTGAAACTTATGAGTAACTTTTCTTAAAAAAATTTGGTTTTATGTTCTTTTTTTTAAGCCTCTGTAATGATGTTTTACGGGGTGCCTTTCTTTTTTTAAAAAAAAAGCAAGTGGAATCAAAAACTAATTTTTCGAAAAATTAAGACCCAATAAACAGAATAAAAAAATAAAAATCTTATATATACAAACAGTGAAAATGTATTATTCCAATTGATTCACGTAATTAAATATTTCAAATGATACTTTAAATTAAGAATTTTTTGTTCCAGAAAATCTCTCTCTTTC
>Ga0163217_1005299_pt1 | contig 16315 bp, 7 predicted proteins | sample SynspAceP_FD_185933 | JGI IMG/M metagenome (GOLD analysis project Ga0163217, IMG submission 185933) | Saline lake microbial communities from Ace Lake in Antarctica - Synechococcus sp. Ace-P (PacBio error correction) | ecosystem: Environmental > Aquatic > Non-marine Saline and Alkaline > Saline ... | reverse complement strand
AGCGTGCTTGATAATACGCCGATGTAGTAAAGTGCCATTTTCAGATAGCCAGGCGTATGATCGCCAGCGATTGGTTACATTTTTCCAAAAAGACTGGTGAACGTTGCATACCAGAACCGTTGTCGCCAACGATTGGTTTCGGCATAAATGTCGCCGTTTTGCCATAAGCGTGAGCCAAGTTTATGTACGCAGTACTTAAGGATTTTGAACTTCGTCTGCCTTTTTTAACGAGCGTGTTAAAATTTAAACACCGAATTCTCGTTTTGGCCAGCTGTCGCTACTTCATGGTGATAAACTTCGATAACCAAGCCCATTGTTTCCATTGCGCCACACATTGCAGCACGTGAAGTCGTGATGAGAATCAAAACAGGTGGTACTGGGAAATAGCCGCTTTTACGAAAAAGGACGGTGGCCCATGTGCCGTCCTTGAATTTCTTGTTAGAAGACAGCAGGGCTTCTTCAGCGTTGATTTCTACTGAAACAAACAAGACATGTCTGTTTTCCAGCGAACATCATCAAGATGAAAAAATTCAGGGCTTCAGGTCCGAAGAATGCTGTAAATCGCCAAGACCGGTAGACTTTAGGACTCTCAGCGCGCAATGGGCAACAAGAGCGTGATCACGATCGTAGCCTTGATCGTAGAAGGTCAATTTGATGTTACAACGAACAATAATAGTCGGTTTCTTAGTGAAAGGATCGATATAAAACTGTGTCGTCCTGCAGGCATCATGATTTCATGTCTGGATTCGTGATACCTTTCCAGCCAGCAAATGGAAGGAACCATCAAAATCTGGACCGTTTTCAAAAAACTCTTCATCTACCGTAATAGCTGAATAATACGGTTGTTCATTTACCTTTTTAAAATCGTAAGCGAAGTCAACCCACTTCGCGTCAGCTCAAGCAAATCAAGGCAAGGCTTGTTTGACATAGTTGTTTCAGTCGGTAGTTAAAGGCGAAAATTAACTTTTCGTTTTTAAGAGTGCTTTAATATTAAAGCGTCCATTTGTCGAATATTAAAGCATAAACGTTGTTGCCAGAATTCGTGCGGCCTTTTAACCCTCTATATAAACAACAAGATAGAGGCTTTTCCATTTTAAAATCACAGTGATAGTAGTCTTGAGTTATGTCTTTAAAAAAAGCATGGGCGCACTATTTTGGTCAGCACTAAGTTGCGTTTGAACTATATGTTGGTGCGAAATTAGGGTTTTTCGTATCGATACGGCTTTTCTTTTACTACGCGGCCCTTTCTTATACCGGTAAAATCCACACCCCCGCCATGAATTTATGTTAAGTTCTTTGCAGAAATCACAATGTAAAAGTAATCAGTCAGAAAGTCTTTTATTAAGCAGCTTCGGACATAATATAAGGCTGTGCTTAAAAAAATATGCATGGCCAATGTGCCGTTTTGGAAATTTTGCGGATTTTATTGAGGTCGTTTTCTGATAAAGATGAGTACGAGACGGCTTTCTGAGGCCGTTGTCTAATGTCGCGGGTATTGCGCATTTTCAATTGTTTCGTGCAGTTCCCTTTATCGACCTGTGATGCATCGTTGAGGCAACGGTAGTGTCGTATGGTGACACAATAAAAGACGCCGTATTTTGCAGTCGAAGTCAAAAACGCGTGCCACCATGACTTTACCTCGGTAGATGCGAGCGGCATATTGTGGCTGCCTTAAGGCACAATGTGGTGCTTTGGCTGTACGTTTGAAAAAATCCTGACGTACTGTTTCTATCGATATTCGTGATAATCGGGTGTGGATGACGAGGCAACGTGTAAAAGTTTGGGGTTTACCCACTGGTTCCCACAAGATCCCGTTTTATCTTGATGTTTCTGGCGGCTACGATTCAACAGTCAGTTCTTTTTTAACATGAGTCGCGGCCTAAGAAACCGCATTTTTGTTTCTTCAATTTAGGTGGTGATGCTCACGAGATTGGCGTGAAGAGGTTTCTCATTTTATTTGGAGAAAAATATGTTCCAGCATTAAATGTTAAAATTCATCACCGTGCCTTTTGAAGCGTTGTTGGCGAAATTTTAACGGAAAAGTGATAACCTGGAAATGGGTGTTATCCTAAAACGTATGATGTTGCGTGCTGCCTCTCAACTGATGGAGCAGGTGTGCCGAAAGCCTTGGTAACAGGAGAAAGTGTTGGCTCAGGTACGAGTCAAACCTTGTAATTTAAGGTTAATTGACAAGTCACGAAGAATTAGTGTTAGGCCTGATTACCACGAATAAACAAGAAATCATCGATAAGCCATCCGAAATAGGCACCGCGCCCGTTTCGCCGCCAGAATGCCAGAGTTTTGTGGTGTGATTTCGGTCAAACCGACATCCGAGCGCAAAAGCATCGCGTTGAAAAAGCAAGAATCTAACTTTGATTTTGAGTCTTAGAGCGAAGCGATTGCCAATGCTCAGACGATGTCTATTCAGAAATGTAATGGATGATGTTGCTAAGCAGTATCAGTGAAGTGCCGGTGTGCGCATGCCATGAGTGATGAAGTGATTATTGATATCCGTCATCCCAGATGAAGCGATTAACCGACCATTAAAAAAGTCAGTGGCCGTCCTGTTAAGGTTATTCCTTTCTTTGCACTAGACTCTAACTGTCAGAATTAGAATTCCGGTACCAACCATTGCTTTATGTGGGAAGGTGTTATGAGTCGTATGCATGCTTCTTATCTTGTTGGGTAAGGGGATGAAATGTCGGGTGTTTATTTGCCTTAATTAAGATTGTTAAGCGGTAGCATTATTGTAGTAATTGGAGTTACCGTTCTGAACTGAATGTGGCATTGTCCCCCTATTGAAGTATTTTATATGGGACTTTTTTTCTCCACTTTAATGATATTTTTCAATATAAGGGTACAATTGCGCGAATTTATCCGCAACCAAGATCAGACGCTGAAGAGCATACCCGCCCGAATTCAAGCGGCGGTTTGTCTTTTGCTCACACAAATACAGAGAAACTATAAATGTCTAATGATATTATAAGTTACGCAATATTGCCATCATTGCGCACGTGGACATGGTAAAACTACCTAGTTATAAACTATTTGAGCCAATCAGGCACGTTTGATCGTAAAGTATGAGGGTTCTGAACGAATCATGGATTCTAAAGATCAAGAAAAAAGGAAAGTCGGTATTCAACGAAATTGGCGAAAAAACACGTCAATGATGTGGAAGGATTACCGTATCAATATCGTAGACCACCACCTGGGACACGCTGACTCGTGTGAAGTGGAACGTGTACTTTCTATGTTGATTGTGTATGTCTATGTTGATTGCTGTTGACGGTCCAATGCGCAAAACACGTTTCTGTAACCTCTAAAGCTTTGAGCAAGGTTGGCGTCCCTATTGTTGTTATCAACAAAAGTTGACCGTCCGTGCTCGTCCTGATTGGGTGTTGGATCAAGTATTTGATCTTTTGATAACCTTGGTGCAACGTGAAGAGCAAATTAGATTTCCCTGTTATTTTTACGCTTCTTGCAATCAATGGGTCAAGCTGGTACTGATCAGACAACCTAGCAGATGATATGACACCGCTTATCAATGATTGTTTGATAGTGTGCCTGTGCCAGATGTTGATCCAGAAGGTACCTTCCAAATGCAAAATTTCTGCAATTGGATTATGACAGCGTATGTTGGTGTTATCGGTGTAGTCGTATCACACGTGGTAAGCTTGTCTCCTAACCAGCAGTTTGTTGTTAAATCGCAGACGGTAAAGGAGGCAAAGGGCAAAGGTACTAAACGTGAAGGGTTATCATGGCTAGCACGTTGTTGATACGGATAAAAGCGTCTGCATGGCGATATCGTTTTGTATCAATGGTATTGATGGTCTGAGCAATCTCTGAATAACTTTGTGTGATCCTACTTGTGTTGAAGCGCTTCAACCTATCCGTTGACGAGCAACAGTACTAGGATCAATAGTGATGTGTTAATAGGTGAACGATTCTCCGTCGCTGGGTAAAGAAGTTACAATACATAAAACGTAACGTGCGTACACAACTAATCTCAAACCGTCTAGTCGAAGAGCGTTTAATCCACAACGTTTCCGCATTACGTGTTTAAGCAGGTGGAGTAACACCAGATAAATCATCGTATCGTGGTCGTGGTGAGCTTATTGTCTGTATGATGAAAGTATTTGGCGTCGTGAGTTTTCGAAAAAATGGGTGATCGTCGCCCAGGAAGTAGTTTATTCAAAGAAAATTGATTGGTCAGAATATGTGAGCCATTTGAAATGGTGGTTATCGACGTTGAAGACCAACATCAAGGTTCTATCATGGAAGAGATTGCTTACGTAAAGTGAGCTTAACAATTATGAACCAGATGGTAAAGGTCGTACACGTCCTTGATTCTATGATGCCATCACGTGGTTTGATCGGTTTCCGGTGGTTTTCCTAACATTGACGTCTGGCTTGTTATTTTGACCAGTGTTTTCGATCATTACCGGTCCAGTGAAAGATTGGTTGAAGTTCAACAGTCGTGGAAGAACGGTGTAGTTGTCAGCATGCTGACAGGTAAAAAACAGCCGCTTACTCTTTGTTTAACTACCAGAGCCGTGGACGTATGTTCCTTAGGTCATGCTATTGAAGTACGAAGTCAAATTATCAGTAGTTCACTCACGTTTGATAACGATTTGGCAGTTAACCCTTGTAAAAGGTAAGCAGCTGACAAACGTACGTGCTTCGTGTGTACGGATGAAGCCGTTGACACTAACGCCAGCCTATTCGCCAACGCTAGAACAAGCGCTTGAATTTCATTCGAGACGAATGAATTGTAGAGTACGCCATTAAGTTATTCCGTGTTCGTAAGAATTTCCTTTACTGAAAAATACGAACGCAAGCGTAAACGCCGTAAATAAATAGTTTGATAAAGTAAGTTCGGAAGAAATTGCTGTAAAAGAGCAGCAGCAAATGAGTTCATTTAGTGAATTCAGAGCGACAGAAAGCGCCTTAGGCCGCTTTGTTTTCGTGCATGGAGAAAGTTAAGTGCGGAAAAGTCTTATGGATAAAAGGAACAGGAATGAAGGTCTTAGTGCATCGAGGGCATTGAATAGCCAGGAGTTCGTAGGTCGATGGTGAAACCATAGTTGCAGATCGATCATGGGACAGCTTGTTTTGGTTGCGTTGAAAAAAGGTGACAGTGACGTTGATGTTGCAGCGACTTGCAGACAAAACTGTTAAAAGTACCGCATGTTTTGGTGACGAAAGAAGGCAAAAATGAACCTGAAGTTCAGCAAGTAAATGGTGGTGTATCTATTGTCTTTCATTTAAACCCTTGGCCGGCAGAAAAACCCAAAAAAGGGCTTCGCCCTGTTTTTCGACGGCAGCCCACCCTTGCAGAAGGCGAACGTTATTTAATTGAATTTTTTGGATAGAGGTACGATCACAATATAACAAAGTCGAAACAGGGCGTTTGCGTGCGGAATGAAAGTCGTCCTTTACCCAATGATGGCCCTTTTACTTTTTATGTTGGACTAACTTCGTTTCTTTTGTCTCATTTGAAAACGCGTTGTAAACGAATTGCATTACCCGCAAAGCGCTGATGTAGGCAGTGTGTTTATGGGATACTTGCATCGAGTCTATGACAGACTGGAATCGCGGGTAAAAAAAATTCAGGATTTATGGAGTTGTGTATTTAGTGCAATAAAAGCGTTTCAATGTGGCGAGTTCACGTTACTTCTTCATGATACATGGTCATTAAATAAACGTATTTTTTCCATTTACTTTCAATAGTGCCTTTGTGACAATGGCTCTCTTTTCAGCTACTTCTCGTATATAGTGCACCATACTTTGTAATGTATAGATTGGATGAGTGAATTTTCTAGGCGAAACTTTCATTGATGCTATTGAGCAGCATGAAAAGCATCAATAGCTTTACTTAAAAGGCAATAACTCAGTAAGCGTCATTCATGTGGCGTTATAAGTCGACCAGCGGCCCAGGCACAGGGGCTTTTGAAATAACGGTGATCATGCAAATGTTTCCTTGTCATTATTTCTGTATGAGGTGGTTCGATTACGTCCAAATTAAGACAAAAAAATAAAATCAAAATTGCTTAAATTCGATAAATTTAATTGGATGATTTTTCAATTGCAGTTTTTCTATTGTAGAGGTGAAAAAATCGTGTTTGGTGATTTCATTAAAAATGGGACTCAAAAAATTTATTTTTTGATTAGTGCCGGTTTCTCTCTTTTTTGACTGACGTCTAGTTCAGCCCCCTTCTAATGCAAACCGCACCAGTAATGAACATGCTTTACGAATGGGTTTATTTGTTATCAGAGTTTGGCGGAATGATTTCATAGTGATGAGATCGATAATTAAATCAATTCGAAGTAGTTAATGAGTCGATAAATGTGAAAATGTTGGTGATTTGTCTCTGGTACGACCCACAGGCAGAGCAAACGCCAGGCTTTGTTTGGCTTTTTATTCGACCGCAAATCACTATTGTGCGAAATTGGGTGTTTCAAGATACCCGGGGCTTTTATTGTCGCCTCGCAGGTGTTTTAGATGGCTACCGAGCCACAAACCCATTGGGAGAACTACGCAAGTACGGCTTGATAAGCTTTCTATGTGAATTTTGCACCAAGAGTTATTGGTCATAGATTAGAAAGCGTTTTTCATTGGCCCTGGCGCGCTTTCCGGATTGGGATATTGTGCTGGCATCTAGTCAGTTGGAAACAGCTATGGAGGCGAATAAGCAACGAGCGTAGCTGACGAGTTGGTATACCACTCAACAGCGCGCTCATACAGAGCCTCAGCGTCGTCATTACAAATTAGTTGGATAGTCGTAATGCTAATCTAATTGAAGCATTTAACAATGATGGAAAAAAATATCGAAAGAAACGCGTTATTAATAGGATCTGTAGAATATTATCGTATTTCAGATCAGTGAATTAGAGCGTTTATAAAAGCGACATCTTACAGCAGACACCTAGGCGTTTATCGACAGCTTCGCTTAGAAAAAGCCCGTGGAGTGCTTCAGCAAACTTTAGGACAGTGTGACGGCTATTTCTATGCTGCTGCTTTGCTCTTTGTCTCATGTGTACACGTAGTTATCAGCAGTGTTACTCCAAGAGAAACCAAGCCAGAACGCTAGGTTCCTTCTGCAATTAGTGTTTTTTATTCCCCACCTGACATTCTAGTGAAAACTACCTATTTTCGGACAGTATCTAATCTCTGCGACAAGCGAGGATGAATAATGGAGCTTTTAGCTATAAAAAACAATCGATTTTAGGCAAAAATCAAAGATTTTTCTAGAGTAACGTTTACAAGCTCTAAATAACCGGATGGCCAAATTTTAATCTTTCCCAGTATCCGAAATTAACCTATTTGAAGAATCGAAAGTAGAATCAAGATGTCATTATTACCTGGGGCAATAAATGAAGCCGCGCGTACTGCACGCGTAGTTCACATGTTCCAATTACCCCCAGAAACCAAATTGCCAACTCAGTGGTTAGAGGCATGCATTGCCGCGGCACTATTGCCATATTCAGTACGTGACCCTGAAACGACTCAAGGCTCAGACGTGTCGATCTGTATGCTGAAGTGTGTACGATTTACGTGCATTCGACTTGCGAAATCATATAATTTAACCGCGGGTATGGCGGCGATCTTATATTGGCCCAGAAGAAAATCAACCGCTTTTGCCCAGAAACGGACTTAGTCGGGGATTTGGAGCGTTTGATTATATCGAAAAAACTTAAGCCTTGGAAATTTGTACCTTGGATTGGGCTCTTTGAATTTGGTTGATAACAATCTGGTGTATGTATTCGACGCCTGAACATGCTTCGGTTGCTGCTGCTTCGTATTAAAGAATTAGGCGTGACCCGTTGAGCTAGAATTTTGATTGACAGGTAATCTTTGTGTTCGCTTTAAAATGATGAAAAGAAGGTTTAGTTAGACGAAATGCTCATGTTCCAACTTTTGTCAGGGCATTCCTTGGCCGCGCCACTAACTTGGGAATTCTAAAGGCATTGGTAGACATGCTTCCTGCTAACACGAGTTGGACTGCTTTGCGTTAGGTCGTTAATCCAATTGGCCGTGGTTGCTCAATCTGCGTTATTGGGTGTCATGTGTCTGTGGTGGAGATAACGTTGATACGTTTGAAAAGGTGTGTTAGCACGATATGGTACAGCTAGTAAGAGCGTTCTGTAAATATTATCGAAAAACATGGGGCACGTATTTTGAAGTCCGCAGAAGCCACGCCAAAAAAAATTGCGTTGCGTGACTCAATAGTTTTGAAAATTAATAGGCTGATTAGCATATTGGAGAATAAAATATGGCTCGCCCAAATCCAAGTGAAGTAAAAAAAGTAGGCGTTTATTGTACTGGTAATCGCGGAGCTTAGGCTCGCATTTAACCTGCGAATGGGAATGGAAGTGGTTGCTATGACCCAGGTCCTAATCCGCCGAAAAGCTGTTAGCAATGGTTAGGCATGTTGCCAACCATTGAAAAACTCGGTTACGAGAAGCGCGAAAGCAAGCAAATTTACGCTTTGGGATTCGCTAGAAGAATGGTTTCCTGCGTAGAGGTGATCCAAGAAAGTACGCCAGAAAACGGTTGGATGCTAAACCAAACCCTTGTCTGCTGATTGATCGGATTACACCGCCTATTGGTGATTATTTCCAGTACATTCAGGATTCCCCTATGACAGAGATGCGTAGATTTAAAGAACAGCCAGATCGTTTTGTGGTTGGTCATTCCTTTTAATCCACCCTGTATCTAATTGCCTTTTGTAGGTTCATGTGGCGTTGAAAGAACCAGTCAAGACGGGTGATTGGACAGCGCTTTCTAGAAAGCAATAGAAGCAAGTGTGCCAAAATGGATAAAGAGTGCCAGGCTTTTACGGTAATCCCTTCAAGAAGCCCTATGGCGCGAACCTTGCATATGTCAAGAATAAAGAGTGATTCAGTTGAGGATATCGACAAAAGCCATTGCCTATGGCCCCGGTTTACGTTGGGCGATATGACATTGTCTGACTTACCATCTTGCGTGTCAGGTCGGTTATTGGCGCATTTATTAGATCATTTTGAAGAGTCGCTAGAAGCACTTGGACCGCGATTAAAAGCAACCCAAATTAACGGCAAGTGAAGATGACATGCGTGGCAGGGTGTTTTACCCAAAGCCAACGCGCATCGTCAATGAGTTATTCAGAGCGAAGATGATTGCTGATTCGGCATCATGCAGGACGTTGGTATGAATACCGTCAAGAAAAAGGCATTTAGACGTTAATGATGATTATGAAGCTAGCATTATGGAATTAAAAGTAAGGCTAGTTTCTACCTAATTGTTAACCAAGAGGATCACTATAAAAACCTCATTAATAAAGATTTGTGTTGTAGAGCACCATCAACTCAAACTAGTGCGAAGTTAGATGTTAGAAAACAAAAGAGAACAACTGCAAGAATGCAGAAAATGTAATGGAAAAAATTTGGATCGATACGGTTGAAGCTCTGCATGCCGTAAAAACCAAAAAGGACTAAACCAAAGATCAAGTGCACGGGAAGAGTACGATTGGTCGTTGCTGTGGCAACGCGATTTTCAAGGCGTTAGATAGAAGGGAGATATTTTGCATCATGGGTTATAGGATGGTAAATCCACACTGGTTACGCCATTATCAATTCGTTTCATTGAGCCCACGGCAGGTGATATACTGATTGAAAAATGAAGATATCAAATGCATTAGGACGCGGAAGCAAACGTAAAATGGTTCGTGCTGAGGAAAAATTGCATGGTTATTTCAACATACGGCGTTATTACCCCATCGGAACCGTACGAGAGAATTGTGGCATTAGACTTGAAATTACGCCATGGAGATGAATCGCACCGATGAAATATAGCGCCAAAAAAAAACTGGATTAGTTCAACTCGATGGAGGAAGATCGTATATGCCATCTTGAGTTATCTGGTTTGGCAATGCAGCAGCGAGTTAGGCCTCGCTCGTGCTATGGCGGCAGTGACCCTTCTATTCTTTTAATGGATGAGCCTTTTAGCGCATTGGATCCTTTGATTCGACGCAGTTACAAGACCAGTTTCTAGAACTCGCAGAAAGATGAACAAAACCACCATATTCATTACGCACGAATTTAGACGAAGCCATTCGTATTGTTTAATCGTATCGCAATTATGAAAAGATGGCGAAAAAATGTGTAAAAATAAGGCACACCGGAGCAAATCAATCACGGCGCCTGCCAAGATTATGTGGCGAATTGTAAAAGACATCTCCGCGTTTCAAAATTGGTGTCTTGCCAAATCGATTTAATATGCGCCCAATTGAAGATTATTTGAAGAGAAACACCTTGGATCAGAACCTCTGGCCCAAGAGCGGCCACACGATGGATCTTGATGAAGCTGAGTAATTAGCCATTTGATCATGAAAATCCTATCCTTGTCTAAAACAAGATTAAAGAAGTTGGCGTGATTTTACCAAACGTCAATTATGCGTGGCATTACAAGGGGAGAGATGCAAATAGTGATTCTGCAAGCAAAGAAAAAAAAATACGAATGCTAAAGGAAGCAATAATCCGCCCTTAAGTAAGAAAGAAATGATGGTTTAAACGATTTCTGGCAGTCAATAGAATACTATTGCAGTCGTTTAATTGAAATTATCCAAGGTAAGAAATACAAAACTTAATCTAGCGGCGCGATGGCTGACCCTTTGTGGAGCGGTCTAACGTTGGTTTTTATTTTTGGGCCTTATTATGACCGAGTATCACTGGGCTTGTATTTCGATTGCCAGAAGCCTTTGGAGTGCAGACGCTTACCCTCGAGCTAGTGTTGCAGTCGGTCTTGGTGTCCTTGTTGTTGTCGATTGATGCGGCAGCGTGCAAAAAACAGTTTTGTATTACAATTTCTACAATAAATGGGCGAAATTAATAACGACTTATTAAAAGGTACTAAGCAGCAATAGAATAATGAAAGCCGTAGCACTGATCGCTGCCATTTACCCTTTAAACGGTTTAATAAAGTTTTAGTGCAAGCAACAAGTTATCGATGCCTTAGACCACCTTTCAACCAGCCGTAAAATCGTCTTCGACCAACAGCAAAAAATAGTATCATGCTTTGTTGAATGGTTTAACGATTTCGTTTGAAGATGGTTTTGGATTCGTTACCTTGGGCTATTCGCGCATGCCTCGATTTCTGAGCTGTTGTTTATTGGTACGCTGCTGTGATGCGCTGCTATTACTTTATTGTCCATGGAAAATGGCAGGTTGAAAAGTAGTGGCGTTACTGCTTGCTGCCTTGACGATCTAGGGGCATTTGGCTTCGGTGGGATAAAATCAATGAGCACCATGGCGTTTGGTCGGTGCTTCGGTGTTGTATCTTGCTTACTCATTGGTGCGCCTTTGGCATCTTGCCGCCAAAAACCTCGTCTTTAAAAGAATTCAAAATCCCATCTTGGATGTGATGCAGACCATGCGAGTTTGTTTATCTGATTCTGCCATTGCGTTCTTTTCAAGTGCGGCAAACCGCCTCGGTTATTAGCGGACAGTAGTATTGCTATGCCCCGCATGTCCATTAAACCGCGTTAGCATTCAAGCAAAGTGAGTTCCATCGGTCATTGAAGGCGATGTTTGGCATTTTGGGGCGAGCCCGAATCAGGTTCTTGTTTAAGGCGCCAAATTCCGTTGCCGATGCCGTCTATTTATGGCGGGGATCAACCAAAGGGCATTCATTGATGAGTTTGTCTTGGTGGTGTTAGCTGCCGGTTGATTGGCGGGGAGGACTTGGGTTACGACGTTTTGTCTTCTTTGAGCATCTGATGCAGGTTAAAGTCTGTGGCGGTCTGTCGATTGTGTTGTGCGCGATGATTTGGACAAAATTATCCAGGGCATCATTCGAAAAGCATAAGTTCTATAGCATAAACATATTTTGGTCTAGGAGCATTTATTGAGTGATAAATAAAACTGCTTTTACTTGGATGTTAAAAATGAAAAATAAAGAAGGAATACCCAAATGAAGAAAGCACTAACAATATTTGTGTTAACTGCCGCTGTGGTAAGTTATATCCCAAGGCGTAACGCCAAGAAGAACGATCGTTATTGGTGAAGTAAAGCTTGGACGCTCTCTTGCGTATTTGAACGTATTGAAGGTTGTCATGGAAAAGAATTTCAAGTGGATGTTGAAATCATGTCTTTGCTGATCAGGCGGCTATATGGGTCAGGCGATGGATAAAGGTAAAGGCATATTGAGTTTCATCCAGATATTTGGACTCCTCTCAAACGGAACCTGGGGAATTTATCGCAAAGGCGGTAAAGAAAGCTTCGAGCTAACCAAAACGCCTTATTTAGGAAACGATGGTTTTTATATTCCAGGCTATATCCCCAAGATGAGTACGGTTGAAGTCTGTTATGACTTGGCAAACCAGAGATTGCTAAATTTGTTTGATGCTGACTGGCGACGGGCTAGGTGATACTGGCCTGGCGCCGGTTGGGACGGAGTGAAATCAATTAAATAAAAGCTAAAGAGCTATGGGTTTGATGAGTATTTTGAAAACCTATATCGTGTCGGACTTCCATTATTTAAGGCTCAGCTTAAGGACCCCGCTTATCGTAGAAAGAAGGTATCTTGTTTATACTGGACACCAGAATGGATTCATGTTTTACCTATGACCTTCGTAAGCTTGAGAGCCTGCATTTACTGGCTACGCCGCGAGACAGAAAAAAACGACATAAAAAGATTTACAACCCTGATGGCTGTTATTTAAGTTTTCTGATACAGAAAACTGGTACATAGACAGCGAAATTAAGTGCGGAGTTCCCAAACACAGAAAATCACATAGTATTCCGCATCGCTAGAAAAAAGAGCGCCAGAAATCGCTGCGTTTTTAAAGTAATGTTGGGCCTTGGATGCGTCTATGTGAGTCAATGATATTCAAATAAGTTGCAGCGAAGGAGAAATACCCCTGATGAAATGCTGAAAGAGTGGGTAAAAACAATTTCAGCGATTGTAGATAACTTGGTTACCCTAAAAGCGACCCTACTATAACGTTAGACCAGGTGTTAAATACTAAAAGACAAGAAAGATACCCATTAAGTGAATCAATGACAGGTTTTGTGAAAGAAAGTTTGTCATTTTTCCATTCAGCCGTTGTTGATCAAGGATTGATGCTCAACGGGCTTGCTTATGATGCCATTTGACGTCCATTCGGGAGTTTCGCGTCATTGCACAATAGAGATCAAACCCTTGCAGGCGTAAAGGTTCGTCACTACAACCAGACGCCTCCAGTACTTAAATTTGCAAGTCCTGTTTGCCCATGGCGCGTGTTTTGTATTTAGGCGGGACTGGACAGTCACGATAGTTTTTGTGCTCATCTAGCGCATTGATTGTGTGTAACCCGGACGGCATAGATTATTCATTAGCGCCAGAGCTGCCGTATCCTGAAGGCTTAAAGATATTGAGCGAGTTTATCGACCCCTATCCATGAATAATTCATCTTCTATTTTATTAATGGATAGCTGGGGTGGGCAATTTAATGGCTGCTTATCATTAACGTTGTCGACGCAAAGTATTTCAACCTGCTATATGCTCATGTCTTCCTTTACCAGCCTTACGAAGATAGGTTCTTTTTTTACCGTCACATTTTAGCAATGTCGGATGCACCATTATTAGACACAAGCGCAGTATAGATTATTGTTGGGCCAATATGTGTCACTTTATGAATACAGGCAATGCAGAAATCTCGGAAGAGTTGCTGTCCACTTAGGCGGCAAGTACTCATATTTCATTTACCTCCAACCATTGTTGTTGCGGCTGAATATGAACCATTTGATTGATTTGACGCTAGTTATTTATCAAACAAGCGTGATTTGCTGCAAAAGTGCTGCTTGAGTTAATGTTAATTAGAGGTTTGGTTCATAGCCGTTTAATGGTTTTAAATCAAACAGCGAGGGCGCAGTTGTTATGCTGAAAAATCAACAGCTATGTTCAATCAACAGATAAAAAATAGCAGGGCTAGTTGCTTCAATATGTTTCTACAGCGAACATCTTACATGCCCTACCAATTTCTTGAATCAAAGATGGTGATGATACTCTTTGGATAACGTGATTTACGCGCTTTAGGATGTCGACGGATCTATTCCAGTGCCGTACTTACCTATTTTAAACGTTGATAAAGTATACTTTATACTTGCTGTCAATTTACCATTAATGAGATTTCATTGTACAGCTTATTTAAGTGAATCAAGAATTCCAATCAACGCCGTTCAAGTATTTAAAAACGAACTATCCCACAATGATATGACAAGGTTTCATAAGTATTGGAGATGTTACTGATCTTAGTTTTTGGAATCGTTTACTTTCAGTGTTTGTCTTCGCTTCCATCAACCCCCAATTTTTAGCCGTGCGACCTGCAATGAGCCCAAGATTCAAATAGCATCCACATTGGAATGGCGAGAAGGTTTTGAGAGAAAATGCAGGGTGTTATCAGCAGCCAACGACAAAGCAGCCAAGGAATATATAAGGGCGTTTTTAGAAAGTGTTTTGCAACTGGTGTTACGCCAGCTTTGATGAGCAAATAAGTGGCGCAGGGACTTTCAAACGTCACGCCAAAAGCAAAAAAACAGTTTTAGAACAAAAAGTTTTAAGTAGTTGTTAAGTCCGCTCATGACAGTCACTTCGCCTGGTCCGACGTGGTGAAAAAAACCAAAAATTAGCGGTAGCACAGCGAAATAAAGCAAAACAGTACGGCCAGCATAAAAAAAAGAAAATGCTGGAAACCAATTAAAGGAAATGCAATTCGCTTTTCTTTAACAGGGCGGTGCAATTGGAAAGACAAGCTTGAAACAGAGTGTAAGAACGGACAATTAAAACAGCGACCGCAAAAGTTAACTGAGTGGCTAGAAAGGTGAGGCGGACTTTCAGTTTGCAATTAATGAACTAACCAACGGGTAGTAGCAGTCGCAACGTTCAGAGAAAAAAAAAACAAATTAAATTACAAATTCATTGGGCGAATGAGTATAAAAACCAATAAAAAGAGGCCAGATATGACAAGGCACTGTTTTAAAGTAAACGATATCTTAATCAATAAGATGAGCGACCATGGAGCTTGATTGGAAGAATTTGTACTCATTAATATGCTAGTCGCGCGGTCGTTAGAATAAAGAGTTTAGAGCAAAGCCCATTCAAAATAATACTAGCTGAGAGATGCTGCTTTCGGGTTTTCTCCAACATCGTCTAATAGTAAGGCTCAATTGACTCGGATTTATCTGAATGCAGATAATTATTACCGTTTCATCGCCGGGCACATTCACCTCTCTTTTTCCTGATTTTCTGTGTCAGCAACGGATGCCTTTAATGGTTCAGGTTCGCCAGATTATTCCGTTTGTGTTTTCAGGATAGGAGTGATGGTGTTTTTGTATTGCTTGCCCTTCTCTTTAACAGGCGCTGGTTAGTTTCGCCAATTATTTGTGCAGTTACTTCGTGACAAAGTTTGAGCACTTGAATTCTCTTTGCACAGAATTGATACTGCGACGAATTTTACAAATCCAGTAACCTGCTGTCTAGGCAGCATGGGTAGCGGTTCAGGGGCCCAGAATATAAACAGGGCACAACGAAAAACCAACGAGGAGTTCAGGGAAAATCCAATGTCGAACACAGATTAGGCGGCTCTATCGTCTTTTTTGACTTCAGCATCACATGACTTTTATGCTGGGCCGTTTTTTCTTCTTCAGTTCAGCTTCTTGTCTACAGCTTCTTTAAAACCTTTGGACAGCACCCGCCTTAAATCGAACCAAGATTCTTAAAGTTTTTAGTACCAAAGATGAGTATTAAAATGGCTAAAAAACAATTAATTAATTGCATAAATTGCTAATTCCGCCTAACATACATTCTCCTACAATTTATTAGAACGACTGCTTTTTCGTCTAAGCCAGATAAAAGGTAAAATCGGAACATGCTAATTCAGTCAAGTATTAGCATCAAGGGCCAATTATCTAAATGAGATAAAAACATGACAAGAGTGTGAAACCAAAGATCAGCAGTTTCATTAAATCGAAATCGGATTTTGTCGGCCAGATATGACAGCATCTTTTAGCGGCCAAATAATGGTTCAATTTGCTTTTCTTCCACCAACCTTTTTTCTAGGTTATTATTTAATCTTTTGCATGGCAGGGGGCTAGCGACATAGGAAGAGTTTCCTTCCGCCGCATTTTTTACGTTTGTTCTAGTTGTGGCTTGCTAATTCAGCAGTATTATCAGCGCTCCATTATAAGTTTCTCTTCGAATGTTTACGGGTTTTAGGGACAAAAAGCAAAGAGTTAAAACGCCCGCCAAAAAATAACCCCTTTTTTAAACTGGGTTTTTCCCCAAAATTCCAGCGTT
>Ga0163217_1115383_pt1 | contig 16316 bp, 12 predicted proteins | sample SynspAceP_FD_185933 | JGI IMG/M metagenome (GOLD analysis project Ga0163217, IMG submission 185933) | Saline lake microbial communities from Ace Lake in Antarctica - Synechococcus sp. Ace-P (PacBio error correction) | ecosystem: Environmental > Aquatic > Non-marine Saline and Alkaline > Saline ... | reverse complement strand
AAGGGCAACTCTTCACAACCTGCTAACCTTCCTCAAGAAGGCGTGATGAAACGAAAACAAATAGAAGCGCCGATTGGTAGTCTTTAGGGCGATATGGATAAAGCTTTAGACTTCATATGATTATCGCTACAGGTGCAGCCGCAATGGGTAAAAATGTGACGATTTTCTTTTACTTCTGGGGATTAAGCGTCTTGAAAAAAAAACAAAAAATACAAAAAGCGGTATGGCAAAATTATTTGACATCATGCTTCCTAAACAATGCGCGATAGCTTTACCTATTCTTCTATGACATGGGTGGCTGGTGCTAAAATGATGACAAACAGTGACCTGAAACAAAAGAATGTGACCCATTACAGTCATTGATTGAAAAGCAAGCAACTTAGGTGTTAATTTATTTGCTTGTACCATGAGTATGGATATATGGGGATTGGAAAAGAACGAACATTTGATTTTGTTGAATTATGGTGGTTGTTTCGCAGCTTACCTTGGCGATAGCGATAGATTCTAACTTAAACTTGTTTCTAACTATCTATGTACTTATTCTATTTATAAAGAATATACTATAACTGACTTTTAGAAAGAGGGATACAATGGTAGTACGGAAAATAACTAGAACAAAAAAGAAAATTATTAATCGTATTAAAACGGGACAGAAGGCCAGGTTCGGACTTATTTTAGCGGTGGATTAAAAAGGGGATGGATTGAATTGGTAAGACAAAGAAATGGCATAGATGTCCATCACACCAACTTGAGCCGCAGCTCGCGCTAGTATTGATCTGATGTGGCATCAATTCGTTGCTGAAAAATTATAAATAAATTGTGGTTGAGAACCTACTAAAGACGAGTTCAAGACCCATAGCACAAAAAAATTTGATCAGGTCTTCCAGAATACAAAAACTTCGGCTTAAGTCTATAAAAACTAATAAGCTCGACACGTTAAGTAGCATGACTTCCATTTTTACATAATATGGAGTCAGCTTAGGTGTTTTTGTTTTTAGCACTTAAAAAAATAATTGGTTTAGGAAATTTAAATTTTTTTTTCCTCGCTTTTTCAAAAAAGCTCTTTTGGACTGTTCCATTTTATGAGATACTGTAAGCGTGGACTGAAAAAATGGAGGGAACAAGTGATTATATAAAAGAAAGTCCTATTTTTACACGCAATTTTTAGAATAACATAGGAACCAACTGGTCTCAACTCTGAACACGCTACTTTTGACCCTATTTTTTCTTGTTGCTCGGATTAGATCCTTACGGAGAAATTCACTTTTGATATCTTCACGCCATGATTGAGAAAGTAGAAGATTTCAGGACAACATTGAAACGGAGATACTAACAGCAGATAACCCCTTGATCCAACTCTTCGATACTCTTCAGATGATTGTTATTGAAACAACTAAACCTTAACTGAAAAATTTTTTCTATTACAAAACTCAATCCAGAAATACCAACCAGCAGATTTTATTATTCGTCTCCTTTACTTTAGGACGAAGTGCCCGTTAGGATTGTTTAAACTCGGTGAGTGTGATTCCTGACAGCAACTATTCATTATGTTTCTTACACTCAGAATTCGCTTCAAATCCAGATCGTGTCTTCGTGATAGATACTAATGTCTCGTCTCTCTCACAGACTATATATAGTTTCCCGACCGCCACCTGCAGACCGCGTCGCCATACGACGGAGTTCGCGAACCTATAGCGCGCTCGCCTTGTGTGTGGCGCGATAGTCTAACATGACCTAAGCCCTACGTCTCTCGAGACTCTCTCCACCCGCTTTCGATCTCTTTCACTACATATCCTTGAATCCCGAAGCAAAGCAAACACTTCGAGTTTGTACGCCGTCAATATTTTAGACTCTCACTTTTGCGCTGTACGCATGAGAACTATTGTTGCTACTTTACCAGAATTATTCTCTCTTAGCAAGACTGTATACTCCTTAACCCCCATAGTCTCAAAGAGGAATCTGATTCTGCGCTATTCACTATATAAACATAGAGTCACTCCCGATTGACTCTGGATATTGTCCTCCAAACAGATGATCAAGTAGTAAGATTCGCGCGCCGCTCCTCTGCCACTGCATAGCGAATAGCGAACTTCCAAGGTATTAGCTATTACGTGAGGGCGCTTGTTTCACAAGTGATGACTGAAGAAAATGTCATTGATAACCAAGTGATTGCTGAGACTCTTTACGGGGCGATGATCATGGCACAAGAAGCAAAAGTTTTCTTGCGGGAACACACAACAAGAATTAGGCTACGTAGAACAGCTCCTGCCCAAGGTCGCTGTAGCTGGGCCAAAATTTATTCAAAAACAAAAATTCCGTTGATAGATAACGGCATAAAAATTAGTCATCCCTATCGAACTTTATCGAAATCCAAAGTTTGTCGAACTTTATTTTAATAACCCTGATGGAAAACTACTTCTGTTGATGATTAAAAATAATTGAAAAAATTAAAAACTTGTATTTAAAAACTTAAGCAGATTATAGTCTTCATTGGGCTCAAGTGAACGATAAGAAACCTTACCTTAAATTGGTATTGAAATAACTCACCTAAGCGGATGGTTTTTCTATATAATCTTTGTACTGTCTTTCTTTCAAATATTCGTATTTTATGGATTCAAATATTCTAGTCCATTAAAACTTACTGCATGATATTAATAAAAAAAAACAATATCGCTAGAACTCAGTAGTTTTAATCCTGATAAGATACTTAGATTAACTATCATCCTAATGAATCTAAAAAAAATGAACCTCAGAATTATTTTCACGTTTTAAAATCAACCATTAAGGAGGGTCATCAAACAGGTGAAAATGAATCACGGAAGAGCACTCATGACTCTATATAACCTTCATCTCAATTCCTGGCGACGTAAATGGAAAGAGTTCCCTATTATATCAGCCAAAACAGCTTAGCAGATGGTGTAATTTTCATACCCATTTTGCAAAACTCTGGAAGCTGACTTACGCCCCACTGCTTCTCAAGCGGTACTTTACCCTGGAGTGACGGACTTTTTATAAAAGTTACTGGTAGCTAAATTGACACCGTGTGCAATTGATTGACGAAACACTACACGAATGATCTCCACTTTATCAAGAGTCTGCGTTTCATTGCAGGACGGCTGTTTCTGGCTCGTATGGTAGAGCCTTTTTGAAACTCTTAAGGGAATTTGTTTCAGTCTATATGCTGGTTACACTGGAGGAGATGTGGATAATCCCCACTTATGACCAGTGAGCGGCCGCCATACTGGACATGGTCGAAGCCACGCTCTGAGATTCATTTCTTGATTTACGAGAATCAAATCTAATAACTATTGAACAGATTTACCAATAGCACTTCTACTTGCGCAACGTTGACCGACTCCAACCGATGAGTCCTTTGGTCCATTTCAAGATCGTGGCAGTCAGTTTCGTCGATTTATTTTTTGTTCGAAATGAGAAAACAACCAAAAACAATTGCTGAAAAGTCAAAAACAGCGGTTAGTTAAATCAAGATAGAATTACAAAAAAACCAATCGTTACCGCTAATTCAAAACAACGAATTTTGGCCGGCTGAATTTGTTCCACAACAGTTTTTATAAAAAAAATTCCGTAGGTAACCTAAGATTGAACGTTTTGACATGTGTTAATGGCCTATTCAACGTTTAGAACAATAACTTAGAAAGAACTTAAAACGTTTTACAAAGAGGAGTTCTTAACAGTAAGGGAAATCGATTTTTTTAAACTCATAAGGATGTTAACTAATCGATGTCTTTAATTAAAATTGTGAAGGATCATTTAATGGAAGATCAACTAAAGTGGACAAAAAAACAGTTGGCCAAACCAAAAATTATTCTTTTTCGTATTAAAACAACTTAATAAATGTATATAAAGTATTCATTAAATGTCATGAACAACAACATTACTGCTGCTTTGCAAAAAGATTTGGGAAAAATTCCTGATAGAAACTTACGTAACAGAAATAGGCTTGTTTTTAAACAGCATATAGAGAAACCAAGAAAAAAAATTCCTGAACTGGGCTAAAGATAAGAAAGTGCTCGACTCTCTTTTTTTCTCTTTCCCTCCAAAAGTAACAAAACCTTATGGAATAGTGGTTGTCCGTTTATATTATCCCTTTCAATTCGGTTTGATTGAGCCCTTCTAATTGGGCAATTTCTGCAGTGTGTAAACCACTTATTTTTAAACCGTCGGAAAAGAGTTGTCATGAAAGGCCGGCTGCTGAACCCATTTTAACCCCGAAGAATATGTTGGAAAAAAGTCCGTAACTTCTTACAGGATGCTGATATCTCAAACCAAGACTGCCTAAAAGATATTCTTTATGGGAAACGTACTTAATGCTGCACAGATGTGGTGTGGACGGATTTATGTTTCCTTATTCGATGAAGAACTTCAAACAGCACTTTTATTGAGGAATGCCAAGAAATGTTATTAAAACAGTTCTATCGGGACCCATTGCAAAATAGGGCCGCTGATTTCACAAGGGCATTGTTTAACTAAAAACACACGCTACTCGCTATAAACACATATTCTAGAAGACTCTAAAGATGAAATCTGTGTTTGGCGGATACGTTGATCATAGACGATCGATATATTGAAGCTCGACCTTTCATTGATTCGGATTGGACTTCTCCTTTTATGAAAAGATGAACTATCTGTCGCTATTGCCCAGCACTTACGCTTTCCATGACTTTGGACAAACGATGGTTGTTGGCAAAAATCAAATAAGCGGATCTTAAACCCTTGCTCTCTATATTTTTTGGTAGTGGTAAGATAAGAACTTAAAATAAAATTATCCCATAAAACCAGTTCCGGTTGGTGTCAGGTTGAGATACGATTTTTCAACTGGGTATCTTCCCGAATTTGCCTTTTTAGATAGGTTCGATTCGGGTGGCAACGGGGCTCTCTCACTCACGGGAAATAACAGCTGCACACACTTTTTCACACGAGCGAAGGCATCTATCTCTACAAGATATAGAGCTCTTTATTTTCCACTTACCCATGAACTAGTAAATTAAAAATGGATTCGTCGCTTTTATAAGTAGTTATTGATCCGTTGTTATTGCTATTTCAATTTTTAACAAAAATGTATTGCGTATATAATCATTCTAACATAAAAACTAGTTGTTTAGGATAAAATTGTCCTTTTATTGTTTTATTGTTTTTAATCTTGTAGGCTTCTATTAAACAAAATCCTCTTATATATAAAAAGAAATACCGACTTTTCTTTAAGAAAAGGTCGGTATTTCTTTATTCACTATACGTTTAGCGTGACTCTTTTAGAGGTTGGCAGCTTTCACATTGCGTTGCTTTTATTTTTTTACAAACTTTGTAAATAGTTGTTTTCAAAGTTATTACCACATGACATTTAAATAGTAATTTTTGAGAAAAAACCATGGGTCTTCTGTTCGTTAGAAACTTACTATTGAATTCTTTTCAACAATTAAGAGGAATGAAATAAACCCAATGGACTATTGGTACGATTAAGGAATTTGTTTGAAAGAATTCAGTAGTTAAGTTGCTAACGACAGAGTACCATGTTTTTTTCTCAAAAATTACTATTTAAATGTGCATGTCGGTTAATAACTTTGAAAATAAATTTTACAAAAGTTTAAAAATAAAAAGCAACGCAAGTGTGAAGCTTGCCAACCTCTAAAACGAGTCACTGCTAACGTATTATAGTGACTAAGAATTCCGATTTTCTTACACGAAAAGTCGGTATTTCTTTTTATATATAGAGGATTTATGTTAAATAGAAGCTACATGATTAAAACAATAAAACAATAAAAAGGAAGCAATTTTAATCCTAAAACAACTAGTTTAATTAGAATGAGTTATAAGCATACATTTTTGTTAAAAATGAATAGCAAATAACAACGGATCAAAAACTACTTTTTAAAAAGCGGACGAATCATTTTAATTTTACTGTCAGCTGTACGGTGGGAAAATAAGGAGCTTACTAATTATTTAGAGGATAGGATGCTTTCGCTCTGTTGAAAAAAGTGTGAAGCTTGTATTTCCCGTGATAAGAGCCCGTTCCAGAATTTAAGACTCCACCAAAAGGCCACTCTCAGGAGATACCAGGTGAAAAATCGTATTACTTGATAGTGACACCACCGGAACTGGTTTTAGGGATAATTTTATTTTGTATAACGTTCTTATCTTGTTAGAAAAAAAATATGAGAGCCAAAGGGTTTTAGACCTGTCTTATTTATTTGCACTATCGTTTTGTCCAAGTCATGAAAGCTAAATGTATGGGCAATAGCGGACCAAATAGTTTCATCTTTCTAAAAGGAGAAGTGCCATCGAATCAAGTAAACGGTCTGCATCAATATATCATCGTCTAGATTACGTATTCGCAAACAGCAAATTTCATCTTTAGAGTCTTCTAGAATAGTGTTAAGCGATAGCGTGTTTTTATTAAACAATCTTGTGAAATCAGGGCTATTTTGACATTGTCCATAGAACTGTTGATAACTTTTGCATTCCAAATAAAAAGGTGTTTGAGTTTTCAGTGAAATGAAGGAACTATCCGCGGTTGCCACACAAAGTCTGTGCTGCAGCATTACTAGTTTCCCATAAGAAGAATTCTTTTAGCGCTTCGGTTGAGATATCAGCCTCTGTAAGAACAAGTGTAGGACTTTTTCACTAGTTCAGTCACTGGGTTAAATGTTCAGACAGCGGCTTTTCATGGGGGGGGGGAAACTTTCTTTTTTTTTTCCCCCGACGTTTTAAAATAATGGTATTCCTGCAGGAAATTGCTCCCAATGTTAAAGGATCATCAACATTGAAAGGGATATTAAACGGACCAATGATTTAATACAGGTCATAAAGTTCAATAATTGCGTTTGCTTTTGAGGAATAGAGAAAAAAAGGAGTTGGGACACTTTCTTATCTTTAGCCCATTTCAGGAAATTTTTTTCTTGGTTTCTCTATGCATGTTAAAACAAAGCCCTATTTCTTGTTTACGTAAGTTTCTACAGGATTTTTTCCCCAATCTTATTTGCCAAAGCCAGCATGTAATGTGTTGTTCAATATTTAAAGGATACCTTTTTTCTTCAGCTTTTTAGTTTGTTTATACGACAAAGAATAATCTTTCGGGTATGGCCCAATGTTTTTGTCCGTTTAGTTGATTCTCCATCTAAATACCTCTCACAATTTTTATTAAGAACTGCATTAGTTACATCTTATGAGTCTTAAATGATTCCTCCTTACTGTTAAGAACTCTTTGTAACAACGTTTACACTTTCAATTCTAATGTTTATTTTTAAACGTTGAACTAGGGCATTAATATAGTTTGGCGTGTTCGTTCATCATTTTATATAGTTACCTTGGAATTCTATTTTTATAAAAATTGTTGGTGACCTACGTTCAAGGGCCAAAAATTCTGTTGTTTGGTTGAATTAGGACGTAACGATTTGGTTTTTGATTTATCTCGATTTAACTAACCGCTCCCTCCGTTTGACTTTCAGCAATGTTTGTTGTTTCTCACTTTTCGAACCAATAATCGGACGCTACTGACTTGCCACGATTTGGAAATTTGGACCAAAAACTCATCGGTTGGAATATAAATTGCCAAAAAGTTCTAGTAAATCTTCATATTATGATTCTCGTATCAAAAACTATTCTCAACTGCTTCGACATCGTCCAGTTGGCTCGGCCGCTCACTTGGTCATAAGTGGGATTATCCACATCTCCTCCAGTGTAACCAAGATAAGATGAAACAATTCCCTTAGGAGTTTTCCAAAAGGCTTCTACCCATACACCAGAAACGAAGGCCTCCGCAAAACGGCAGAATCCTTGATAAAGTCGAGATCAATTCGCGCTGTAGTGTTTCGTCAGAATTCAAATTGACGGTGTTCAATATTAGTACCAGTATCGTTCTATAAGAAATCCGTTACCATTCAGGGGTTAAGTACCTCTAAAAGCTAGTGAGCGTAAGTCAGCTTCAGTTTTGCCAAATATGGGTATCCAAATAGCACCACCTTCTAAGCTGTTTTGGCTATGATAATAGGGATCTTTCCCATTACGGGTCCAGGATCTGAGTATGAGGTTATATAAGTCATATTGAGTGTCTCTTCGTGATTCATTCATGTTGGATGACCCTCCTTTATGTTTGATTTTTACAGTTGAAAAATTCTGAGAATTCATTTATTTTAAGATTCATTAGTGATAGTATCTAGAGTAGTCGTTTATCAGGGATTAAAAACTAATTGAGTTCTAGCGATAGTTCACTGTTTTTTTTATATATACATCAGTAAGTATGGGACTAAGACACTATTTGGAATCCATAAATACGAATATTGAAGAAAGACAGTACAAGAAACCCCCTCCATAACTAAGAAAACCATCCCTTAGGTGAGTTTTCAAATAACTCATTTAAGGGAAGTTTTCTTATCGTTCACTTGAGCAATGAAGACTAAATCTGCTTTAGTTTATTTAAACAGTTTTTAATTTTTTCAATATTTTTAATCATTCACAAGAAGTAGGTTCCATCAGAGGTTATTAATAAATTCCGAACAACTTCTGGATTTCGATAAGTTCGATTAGGGATGCTAATTTTTCTATGCCGTTATCTAAACGGAATTTTTTTGATTTGATTATGTTTGGCCCATTACAGCGACTTTGGCAGGAGCTTTGTCTAGGTAGCCTAATTCTTTTGTTTCCTCAAAAACTTTTCTTTCCTTTGGCATGATCATCCCCGTACAGAGTTTCTCAGCACATCACTTGCGTTCAATCAATGACATCTTTCTTTCATATACTGGAAACAAGCGCCTCTTTTCGTATCAGCTTAATACTGGCAATTTCTTTCAATCATTTATAAGAAGCCTGCTTGGTTTTGAACTGGCTTTTTTTATGATGAGATATTCCTCTTGAGGACTAGTGGAGGTTTATTTCTAAAAATAAATTTGCTCAATTAGAACAACTCTTCTATACGCTAATTCACGTACAATCTGTGTTTTCTTTTCGATCACGTCGCGTATTCCATATTGCTTTCCTACAGTTCCAAACACCCATTCCTTCTTTGAATGGAGCTTGGCCGGGCACTCCGGCTAAAACTTGACCCAACGAATTTCACAATCAACTGCATTTGATTAACGGTAATCTTCTTCGTAAGAAACATAATGAGTGATGCTGTCAGAAGAATTTTAGTTTAAACACAATCCTAAACAGGGCACTTCGTCTTAAAAGATAAAGGAGGACGAATTAATAAATCTTGTGGTCGGTATTTCTCGGATTGAGTTTTTTGTAATAGAAAAGAAATTTTCAGTTAAGGTTTTAGTTGTTTCAATTAAAAATCATCTTGAAGAGTATTTGAAGAGTTTGGATCAGGGGGTTATCTTGCTGTGTAGCTATCCCAGTTTTTCATGTGTGTCTGAATTCTTCTACTTTTCATCATCATGCGTGGAAGATAATCAAAAGTGAATTTCTCCGTAAGATCTATCCGGCAAAAGAAAAAATAGGTTCATTATACTGTTTCACATCACAAAATGCTGTAACAATAGCTTTTTTAATATAAATCATCTTGTTCACTCTTTTTCAGTCACGCTTAGCAGTATCTTCATAAATTTGGACAGAGTCAAAAAAGAGCTTTCTTGAAAGCAGAGCTTGGAAATTTCTAAAACACTCTCACTCTCTCTAAGGCTAAAACAAAATACAGCTGACTCCATAAAAATGGAGTCAGCTTACTCTCTAACTTGCTATTCTCTTCTCTAATCATTGTTGATAGCCTGATCAATTTTTTGTGCTTGGTCCTTCGAACGTCTTTAGTAGGGTTTCTCAAAACAATTTTTTAAATTACTTCAGCAACGATTATGCCCCATCACCAACGATCCACATACTAGCGCGCAGTTGGCGCTCAATTGTGTGATGACATCTATGCATTCTTTGTCTTCATCAATCAATCTTTTGAACAACCGCGACCTTGGCCTTCTGTCCGTTTTAAACGATTAATAATTTTCTCTTTTTTGTTTCTAGGTTATTCTTCCGTTCCATGTATCCCTTTTCTAAAAGTCAGTTATTAGGATATATCCTATTTAAATAGAATACCAAGTACAATAGATATAGATAAACAGTTTAACTCTTAGAATCGTTCGCTTATCGCCAAGGTAAGCTGCGCACCAACATATTTCAACAAATTCAAATAGTTCTTCTTTTTCAATCCCCATGCATATCCATACTCATGGTAACAATGCAAATAATTTAAACACCCGAAGTTGCTTGCTTTCTCAATCATGGACTGTAATGGGTCCACCATTCTTTTGTCTCTCATCACTCGTTTTCATCATTCTCTCACGCAAGCAACCACCACTTCCATAGAAGAAATAGGCTAAAGCTATATCGCCTTGTTAGGAAGCATGATGTCAAAATAATTATTGCCATACCGCTTATTTTTTATTTTGTTTTTTCAAGACGTTAATCCCCAGAAAGTAAAGAAAAAATCGTACAATTTTTACCCCATTGCGAGTGCCAACCTGTAGCGATATCATAGAAGCATAAGCTTTATCCATATCGCAACTTAAAGACTACATCGTTGCGCCTTCTATTGTTATTCTTATCATCACTTCCTTCTGAGGAAGGTTAGCAGTGTTATTTGTAAGGAGTGCCTTTGATAAAGGTTGCAACGACTTTATCGCCTTCAATTTCATTTTTTAAGACATTATTTCCTGTACTTTTAGCCCACGCTTCAATATCAGCACTAAAGCCAAAAATCACTCGGGGCCCCCCCCTTTAACGACCATTTTTTTTGTCATCAGACATTTGGTCCATGGTTCTTTTAACTTTTAATATCGGACCAGGACTTGCAATCCACAAGATCCACTTCGTTTAGTTGTTAAAGGACAAGTTTGGAAGGAATCTACGGATTGTTTCTTTCACGATTTTTTGAAGGGCTTATTTTTTAATAATAGTTTGCAAATTTATATGGTTTTATAACCGCCATCAAGATTTTTTTACATCAAAAAAAACCATTGTGCCATCAAGATTCTTGCAGCATTGTATCCTCTTTAAAAACCCAACTGACAGTAAAACATAGATAGTTTTATCTTTTGGCAATTCATTCTTAGTCTTGTTTCTTAATTGATTTAAAGGAATAAATTGCGCCTTTTGGCATGAGCCAGTTGGCTAGTTCAAAGTCTTCTCTGATATCCAAAAAGAATGAATCTTGTTCTAATAACGCATCGACTCATGCCATTGAATCGTTTTGATTTTTTCATTCATCATTATTATCAGCTGTGTATCCTAACATATTAACTGGATCTTTGCACTAGGAAATTAGGGGGGGAGCATTAAGCTAGCTGCGATAGCGGCCAGTTGATCTGCCGTTCACCAAATTTCATTGCTGTTGCGATAAACATCAATGCGATTTATAACCCTTAGTTCAAACCTTGTGCACCTAAAATTTTACATCGTTTTCCGAACAAAAAGTAATTTTCAAATGAATCGGACTAGCACCCAGGGTAATAACAGCATGTGAGTTGGGGGTGGCACATGAAAATCAAACTTGGAGTCAATTCCTTTGTTTTTCACATGCGTTTCAACTATTCCCAGTAGAGCAGCACAATTCGAAAATTTTTAGCGACAGAAGTTCCTTGGTTCCTGGACATTGCAGGGAAATGCCGTTGATATATCGCCAACTAAAACGGTCCTTGACGATTCGTCTGGCCATGCAAGAGGGATTTTGTTAGGTGATCCATCCACCAACATCTTTCACTTCAATTAACATCCCCAATTGCGAAATATTTGGGTAATTTGTTAAGAAGCTGCTCGTTAACTTTGATTAGCATTTTTTAAGCAAGTTCGGATGCCGCCTTCTTAGCTAATGTATGTTTCTGGAGTACGCCAATAGATAAATTGGTCATATCCGTTCCAATACTTGCCACTCGTTAATAACAGTTTTTTTCCATGATCTTGTAAATTCTTTCAATCATCATTAGTAATAAGTTAACACCAATGGCATATTGATTTGAGTGTGCAATTGTTGTGCATCTCAAATCGATATTGGGCATGCTTGAGGTGCCATTTTCAACTAATTGAACATCAGGTCCAATATTTTAGGTTTTCTCATCATTTCTAAACGATTTAACCACCACAATGCTGGTTGCAGTTTGGATGTCATTTTCGGCTATATATATTTCTTTAATAAGGTCCATATCAGGTAATATTGCGGGTTAATGAAAACGACATTTCTTAGCAGTTTCCATACTGGAATTGCGGCGCCACTGTGGGCTTTTGCGCCAGTTGAAAAATTTAGTTTTAATCGAACTTTCTGTCATTAATTTTCACCTGTTTGATGATTTCAAAACAGAAATTCATTATTTTTTTGGACTCAATTCGCAGTTACTTCAGAAAAATGCGATGTCTAATAGCTATTGCTGCTCCATCCTTCAACGTGTTGTAGAATAAGTATCGCGCTCTTTAATTTCCCCACCCAATGTGGTATGGAAGACGCAGTTGGCAAATGAAATGTATTCACCTTTCAAAAAGAATATGTGTCATCTTCGTTTAAACGGGCGAAGTCAGTAGCAGCCTGTTGCTCCACCAGCTACACCGCGATATAAGTTTTTTTTGTGCCCATGAGTAATTTCTCCTTTGGATTTTGATGTTTTTTCACAAATAATAAATATACGCCTCTAGGTATGATAGTTCAGTGTTTTTAAGTTATAATTAAAGACTGTCAAAATATGGTAACGCAAACAAATAAACGGAAGCCTCATAAGTGCTACCTTTAGGGGTATGGTAGGTAAAAGATTTTTTAATGGAGAAAGTATAAAAAGTTGAAAAATGCAAGAACTATATAAAGCACTAAAGAAGAAATGAATAGGGACGGTAAAAAGTTTGCTAATCTTTTCTCCATTAACTATTTCTGTAAACAAAATCAGAGTCTGGAGAAGAAGATTTATTTGTAGTAAAAGATTTATTTGTAGAAGTGTAAGCAACTGGAAGACTTGTTCTCTTTATGCTTTTCCTACGAGAATTTGAGAATTAAAAGAATTCACTTTTTTCATCCAGTAGTTTAATGCTATTCGCTTAATCGGGGAAAAAACTATTTGTATAAATGACAGTATGATTAAAATTTTGATGACATTAAAGAGGGTAAAATGGGCATTTTACAAAGATTGCATGGGATAGGCAGATGATTAATGTTTATGTAAATGATTTAGATGAAAAAATCACTAATCCAGCGGCGTTTCTTATTAGTTGTGAGTGATCGCCATTTTGGTATCGGATCAGACGGGTTAATTTTGATCCGGCCATTCTATAAGCTGTTTTATGATTGCGGGATTACAATGCGGAATAGGATCCCAGAAGGAGGCCATGTGCTGGCAACGGGAATCCGTTGTTTCTAAATATTGTCTTATGATTAAGAATTAACGGATAACTAATGTTGACGGTCGAGACAAATAGTGGCATCAAAAAACATCGAATTAGAAAAAGGGAAGGCGACGAAATTACCAAGGAGCACGTGTTGATATGGAGATGGCCTATTTTAAAAACAAAAGACACCATTCTATGCGTTGTCTGAAGGAAGAAATGCATTCACAGCCTTTACAAGTGAAATGGAAAACTTTTACCAAGTTACGCCTGTTTCAATGGGAACCCTCATGTCGTTACGTCTTGTGTGGACATAAAGGTTATCGAATTGAAAAATGGACCGATACTTCGAGCTTTTCATGAAGTATTTCAGAACAGGTGAATACGGAATTTTAGCGTTATCAGTCGACAAATAAGACAATCGAGATGCAGTGTTGGGAAAGGGCTCCGGCGAAACATTGGCTTGTGGAAACAGCGTGCTTGCGCGGGCAGTAGTAGCTGCCATTTTGAATGGTAGTAGCTAGTAGAAAAGTTAACGGTGAACTGCTAGGCGAGAGTTAATTGGTTGGGATGGGATGAAGGACGAATTTGGATTTTATTTATCCGGTTCCGCCACAACAGTATACGAAGGGGAACGATAGATATTAGAGGTAGTTGAAAGCATAAATGGTTACAGTAAAATCGACGATTACTGACTTAAAAGGAAGTTATCTGTCTCTACTAATCGCAAAGATTAGATTACAGCTTATTCAAAACGAAACATCCGGAAGGCTGAAGATTATTCCGGCATGGGTATTGGCGATGTTAACGCAACCACTGGTAGCAGCTGTCGTAAGAAGGCTCCATAAAGCAGTCGAGAACAAAACAAGCATGAATTACGTTCATGGTTATGCACCGATTTGGGTTATGCTTTTTTACGTGAAAAAATTCGTTGAACAGGATACGAAGAAAGGGCGCACATGTCGAATCCGATGACAGTATTCAATTTCAGGACGGTAGCAAAGGGCGATGTAGCAAATATTCAGGAAATATTCGGACGGGAACAACAAGGTCGCTGTTGGCGATCCGGTTTACCCTGTTTATGCTGGGATCAGCAATGTTCATGAGCGGACGTACAGGTTACATACAATGCTGCAACACGGGAAATTTGGAGTGATCTTACGTATTTTTCTGCGACGAGTGAATATGAGTTACGCCTTCTTTACTGAGAAATCATGTCGATTTGATTTACTTGTTGCTACCGATAACCGACAGGGGAACTACTTGACGAAGGAGCCTTGCAAGAGTGGGTTGATATGCACACAAGGGAAGAGGCTATCATTCATTCTAGGATTCTGCCTATTGAAGCTTCATCACGGGAAGCGAAGCATCCACGTTCCATTTATGAAATGAAGGATCCAGAACGTGCGCATTGAAGTCAGAAAGTTTTTTTCGAAGGACGGGCAGGCTTTCACCGGTTGCGTTTAGTTATACGGTCGTTCGAAAAATTGGTACGTGAAGGAGTTTGCTCTACAGTTGATTTATGGGCAAAGAAGAACACTCGACGAAATTCAAGGCGCTCCGTATCATTGTTTGCGTGCAGGGAAGAAGCCGTGTTATTCAAAGAATAGTACAAACAAAATTAAAGAACAAAATCGCTTTATTACTTGGGCAATGCAAAAACTATCCGTGAATATTGATGGAAGCTGGTTTACGAAGTGATTTGGTGGCGTAAATGCTGTATGGAACTAAAAAAACCCAGAAGAATGACCGTTCATGGGCAATTCTGTGATTTCCTTATGAAGAGGAAAGAACATCGTTTGTGGACGCCCAGGTTTCAGGTTTATGGGCCAAGTGGCGAAGGATACGTTGTTTCTCGGCATTCGGAGGATTACGAATCGGTCAGGAAAGCCAATGAAAACGTATTTACACAATAGACTAATCTAGGCATTGAAGGCAGCTAGGCAATAGGCAAGCTTACTTCAAGTCTTTTTTTGTTTATTATCCAGATAGGCAATAGTAATTTTTAGCTTAGCCTATTTGTTCCTTAATTTTTTCGACGCATAATCTTTTCATTTGAAAAAGGCAATCAAAATTGGAATGGAAATGGAATCGGTGGTCTGATTGCTATAAAGCACACGCAAAAAGTTCAAGGTATTTTTGCCCTTGAACTTTTTTGTCTGATGAAGTTCAAGAACTTTGTCGGAAGTGTTTGATGCATTATCCGGGACATAGTTGTTGACGATACTAGTAGGGTTGCAAATTAGATAGATTATTTTTATTTCATGTTTCTTCTCGCCCGAATTCTATTCTGTATTTGGACACGGGAACATGAGGCGTATCTCATGACCATATCGATGTGTGGAATATTGTTTCTTCCAGGTAGGATTCTGAAATAGGTCGGAACCGAATGATGTGTAACAATGTTTTGCAGGATAGGGCTTGTTGCTTGGGAGCATTCATTGGGGAAGTCCAGGATAGTGTTGATCCGCATAAGATAAAATGGACTGTCAATAACTCTTACGAATCCGTTTTTCCTTTGTGTTCTTTTTCGGGACCATTACCGCCCCAATCCGGGTGCTGCCGGGTTCTAAAATAAGGCGTTTGCATAGGCCATAATTACATTTTCATTGCTTGTTTGAAGGAAATGGATGCTTGTAAGATCAATATTCATTCGATTTCTTGAATTAGGCACAGTTCTGTTCAACAACAAAAGTACAGAGTTGTGCGTTCCCTTATAAATACGGTGGAGCTCATTGTTCGGTGAGTTCTCCCAAAAATGTTTGATTTATCACATACTTAATCTTCCTGACAAAGAAAATAAGCGATTTTCCGTTTCATAATAGCCTATTTAAGCAAAAGTCGGGCACAAATAAAAAACTAGGCGAATTTTTTTTAGGGCATTCTCTAACAGAAAGGGATACGATTTAATCAGGTTTTCAAAAAAAAGGAAAACACCCTTGAAAAAACAAGATGGAAATTTTTTTTTTCCTTTTAAGTTTGGAAAAAAAAAATTCTCCCTTTTTTTTTTC
>Ga0163217_1037246_pt1 | contig 16316 bp, 24 predicted proteins | sample SynspAceP_FD_185933 | JGI IMG/M metagenome (GOLD analysis project Ga0163217, IMG submission 185933) | Saline lake microbial communities from Ace Lake in Antarctica - Synechococcus sp. Ace-P (PacBio error correction) | ecosystem: Environmental > Aquatic > Non-marine Saline and Alkaline > Saline ... | reverse complement strand
CCATCTCGGCGTGCTCGGGACACGGACCTTCGCCACGACCAATCGCCGTTTCCCAAAAGCTCAGCCGCTGTGTCGAATCACCTCTACCCGGCTTCGACATATTTATCGTTGGAAAACCAGGCCGCCTCGCCTTGCGCCACTTCAATCAGACAAGTGTGACCGAGCTTTTGCAGCTGAAGTTGCTTGATTCCGGGTCATCGCAACGCGATTTTCCCCTTCAAATGTTTCCTTTTGGCGTCCGATCTCAATCAGAGTCCCCCGCGTGCTTCTACGCTCGACGTGGCCAATAATATTACCCAGAGCGATAGGCTTGGGTTCATAGTACAAGAGACGGACATAATTAGAACAGCGATTTGCACATCAATAGCGCTAACAGCCGCATTTAGGAGTTTGCGACGTTGCGTGAAAACGCGCGCGCCTTGCACCTGCCCCTCGCGCCGACCAGCATGTCCGTCATCAGTCCATTTCATAAGGAGAGCAGAATGGACCTACAGGAAAACACGCACCTGATCCACAGGGCGGCCGGCACCGGCATCGGGCTGGATATCGCACGGGATTTGGCGGCAACGGGGCGCGATGTAACGAATCACCGGCCGCCGCCAAGAGGTTGCTCGACGAGGTGCGGGCACAATATGACCGGGCATGGCGATGGACTTTGCGCAGCGAAGACGGCGTGGTGGCCAAGAGCGCCGCAGCCGCGTCACAAGCACACGGACCGATCCAGATTTGCATCCAACGCCGGTATTGCGAGGGCAAGGCGATGCATTAAGACGTTATAATGGATTTCTGGACGGCAACATTGATGGTGTCACCAATCTGGTCGGTGCCTTTTCTTACCGATCCTCGAATCGTGAGACAATGCGCGACACCGAATGGGCGGGGTCATTGCGATCTTCTTCCATGGCCGGAATTGCGCGGCCGGGCCGCGCGGCGGCCTACTCTGCGTCGAAAACAACGGGATGATTGGGGGATCAAATCACTGGCGCGGACTATCTTGGGGGCAAGCCCATACGTTCAACGCGATCTGCCCTGGCTACGTGACACCCCAATGCTATCCGCGCAAACACCGGTCAATCTCCGACTTAGCTGGTACTCAGAAGAAAAAAGCAACGCGCGATCATGCGGTAATTCAACCCGCAATAAAACGTTCTGATCGACGTGTCCGAGGTCACAGCTGCCGCCACATGGGCTAAACCGGCCCCCGGTTCGCAAAGCATCAACGGACAGTGCATTCAGGTCACCGGCGGCGACATTAGTAAACTGCGTTCGCCGGCTCATAATTTGTTTAACTTTGGGGCGGCTAGGTCGCCCCCATGCATAAGATCACAGCCCCCCCTTCTAGACCGCCCCGAAAATGCCGCAGCTTTCGCAGCTGCCGGATAAGGCGAGCGTCGGCAAGCGGCCCAAAAACCTGCCTGCAAACACAGCGATTTTCACCTGGAAAAAGATCGACCACATTGACGGCACGTATATTTTTCTCCACCGCTTCGAATCATCGCGACGCGGCATCACTGTTGTCAGAGGGATCAGGCTGATTTCAGCATCCCGCTGTCTGTTTGCTGTCGGCCCAAGCTTGCGCTGCGCACCGGAACCTTTCGAACAAGGACGCGACACAGGGTCATTTCCCCGCTCCCATTCTGGATGCCCTGCACGGCGAGCGTGAACGGGGCGTCCTTGATATAAATCGCCTCTGGCGTGCCATCCTTCGGCGAAGCCGTCGATGATCACGCCGGGCCGCGGCTTTAGATCCCCTGCCCGCGCAACGTTGGTTGGTGCGCACCTTTTGGCGCCCAGAAGCTCGTAAAACACGCCGCCTTGGGTAAAGGTCACATCGGACGCAGCTCGAACTTCTTGCTCCATCGTTGCCATCGCGGTCGGCATGCGGGTGGTTCATCCGTCCCGGCAATTCACGGATTCTCAGGGTAGAGCGTCCCGCCCATGGCCACCATTGACCTCTTTGGAACCACGGCACACGCCCAAAGGAAACGGCATGTCACGCTCGACACAGGGCGCGCACAAGCCCAAGGGCCATGGCCGTCCGGCACGGTCCAAACGGTGCCATGCGCCTCTGTTCGCGGACTCGCGATATTCTTCGGGTAGTGCACATTCGGTCCGCCCCCGCGTCAACAAGAAGCCGTTCGGCAGGTTTCACAGCAAACTCCGTCGACCGGGACCAACCAAGGACGGTCGCTGGAATGATCAACGGCAAACAGCCCAGGACACCTGCGCCACCGCGGATTGGTGTTTCATTCGTGCCGCGCGGCGTGGATCGGTAATTGGTCATTCAACAGGCTGGTGTTCCACATACACACAAACAGGACGCGCCATATTCAGCCTCAGATTTTGATTCACTCAAAGCCTACGCGTCCTCAATCGACCTCAACACCCCAAAGCCGCCGCTATTCCGCCGATCAAGCCCTGCCAGCGCCAATCCCGGCACAGCGCAGCCAGTACATCATTGTCGATGTATCCCCGGTCACGCCCAGCGCGCGATCACAACGCCCGCCGCGATCGCCGCAGCACAGCAACCGCCCGGTACAGGCACCCACGCCCCGCCAATAAAACACCGTTTCACCGCGCCATAAATAGGCTTGCTGCTCGGCCCGCGCACATTGCCGCCCGCCCGGCCATACCCAACATCACCGCGCCATTAGGCTTTTGCCATGTGGCGATGCCAGAACCGGCCAGGTGCGCGCGTTTCTTCACGCGTTCAGAACGCCGCACGTGGCGCGCTGCGTCCAGCACCACGGCTGACAAGGGTTTCAACCCCAGCTCGTTGGGCCCTTTTTAAACGTTTTCGGCGATCATGATCCGCGCCTGCTCTAATGTGACTGTTCTCCTATCCTCATCTTTGCTTCATTTTTGCCAAGTAAAACTGCCGGGGGAGCACAGAGGGCTAGGCCCCTCGCCCTTCCGGTAAAAACACGTTCAGCCTTGGCGGCTTTCAGCTCCAACCGGCGTGCGTGCAGGACAGGTTCGGTAAGCCCGACGGCTGCACGCAGCCTTTCAGCACCAGATCGCAAGCGGCCTGAAAGGCGAATCCCGTCAAAACCGGGGGCCATCGCTGGTTAAAGCGGATCTCCCGCGTTCTGCGTCCACGCGGCGGGCCTCTTATTTTCAGCGCTGTGGTCACCTGATCCTTCGGAAAACCACCCCGTGATGCAGCCAATTCGCAACGCCTGTGCGAGATGCGGCAGGTCCGCCCGCGTTTCTTCCATCAGGCCGACGTCATGGATGTCCGGCACCTTGAACAGCCAACGCCCTGATCGGACCCAGCGCACGACGTAGCCAGAATTCCCTGAGCGTTGTTCTCTACTCCTGTGCCCCGATATCGGTCGTCGACAGGTTGGCGCAGTACGGGGTCGTCAGCAGGTCTTCCAGCTACCACGGGCCCGCCCCGTTTTGATCTCGTCCTGACCGCGCCAGAACATCGACGGTATGGATAACTGCATCGCGTGCAACGTCGCAAGCCGTAGGCGATGGCACCCAAGCGCAGTTTGCTCCTGCTTTGGGATGCCGATCTTGGCTTTCAGCATTGCGCTTCCATCAGATTTCAGGCATGTGCCCACATCCCCTTGCCATCTTTGCGCGCGCCCCTGCAGGCCGCAAAGGCCAAAACCGATATCGACGTTGCGATCCTCATAGGCACTGATCCACGGCGCGTCTTCATCCTCGCCCCTTGGCACCATGGCCCTGCCCTCCATCGAGGTGTGGAATTCGTCGCCCGTGCGGTCGAGGAAACCGTGTTTGATACAAGCAACGCGGACTTGGCTGCGCGGATACACTCGGCAGGTTGGACCGTGTGCGCGCTCTTCATCCATGATGCGAGTTTGACGGTTATTGCCGGCGCCCAGCCGCGGTCTCTACCCGGGTAAAATTCTCATCCGCAAAAAGGCGACTTCTTGGGCCCGTGCATCTTGGGTTTGACCACTAGACGAGCCCGCGACCGAATTGCGCATTCCCCTTTTTCTTCAGATCGTGGCACGCGGAGCAATGTTGTGACCATCGCGTCATCAGGCCTTCGCCGATCTCCAGCCCGTCGCCCCCACGGTCCAGAATGGCGGGTTGGCATGAGGTGACCAGTTTGCGCTACCAGCATCAACGACCGCCCCCTTAACGTCAGGCGTACTGCCGTCCGCGGGCGGTGTAGTCCCATCGTCGTTCATTTCTCGCCGCGTCCAACCTGCTGGCCCCCTTTCGAACGTCTCGACAGATCGCCCTTCATCAGCCCAAACAGTTGCATTAGGCGACAACCTTGTCTTCGGCATCCACAGGCCGCAAACGCTATCTCGCAATCCATGATCGTAGACATCGCGGATTCCAGCAGGCACATCGGCCACGCACTGCCCGATCGGTTTTGCAATGTTATTGCGCGCGTCATCTGAATTTCGATTTTGCCAAGCCGTTGTTGCGCAGCAAGATTCGCGTCAGGCGCAGCCGCATCCCCGCGTAGCGATAAACGCGCCGCATTCTTCTCGCACGGCAGGTGTCAGTGCCCCGGTCTGCGACGGCGTTAACCGGTCACATCCGTATGGCTGCCAGAGCAAGGCGGCTGCTTTTCCTCCAGAAACAGCCTGGGCCTGCACACAACCGCGCGCCCACGCTCTGCGCATAGCCCTTGCCCTTCGGCAAATCCCCTAGCCGCATCCGTGCCGTAATACGCTATATAGGCTGCCCAACCGCGCGTTGGCGGCGTTCAGGGCAAAGCGGGCGTTTGGTAATAGGAACGACCAGTGCGGTCCGTGGGACCTTGCGCGATTTCGGATCGACACCTTGTGGGTATCAATCTCGAATGCGGGGCCTTCGGCACGAGACTCCCGGATCTCACGCAGAAAGGCATTATCAGGCGTCGGCGTCATGGTTCTGGCCGGCGCGTCTTTGTGCCAGCATTTATCTTGGCCTGCATCTCTTCACGCGTCTGCAACAAGGACGCGGTGGGTTTTTTTGGGCCCCAGATTCATGCACGAGATCACTTCAGCCCGCCCAAAAACGCTCCCGCGTCAATTGCGGTGGCGGGCAGCGGCCGAGCCTTCAATAAATTCTACAGTTCGGCGAACCTGAAGGCCGTTCTTATCGCTACCTGTGTCATTCTCTTAGCTCTTTGCTCGCATGGATATCGCTTGACAACAGGGCTTAGAAGGTAATTGCCGGCATGGGCAACATTTATGGGTAATATATATACCAATCGCGCAGCTTCATCTTAACCGTCCCGGCCGCAGGAGCCCCCCGCCTTCCGACCACCTCTCAGCAGCACGACATTTCACCGCTTCCCAATCGCGCGCCCACTTAGCGTCTCAGCTAAAGGGGCAGGCCAAAACGCCGAGCAGATTCTTTGTGGGCACTCTTTGACTTTTTTTGCGCATTTTCGCCATGGCAACTTCCTCTTTCCGCAATTGAGCACGCATAAAAAAAACGGCAGACCCTTGTTTGCCAAAGCTGCCCCGTCCAAAATCGTTTAAATTCTCAATCGTTAATTATGCGCCGACGGAAACACTAGTTACTTTTCGTCTCTGTCCCCCCGGGCGACGGGATCAACCGGCCGCCGGGTTGTATCATCAGCTTTTGCCGAGCACCGTTGGGTTCGGCGTCGGTCCGGCGGGCACGGTGCTATGCGTGTGTGATGCCTTGTGCGCTTCACTCTGCCGCGGGCTGATGGTCTTCGCGGCCATTTACCGTATCAGAATAAATCCGAGAATGGCGGATGATTGACGACGCCGAAGATGATCGCCCCCTTTACGCCAAGCAGCGCAGGGCCTGTGCTGTTTCCTCTTGCTTCTCAATATTGTGTCGGGTGCAGACATGGTGCCCTCCGATAGGGTCGGTGTAGGTTGTCTTATCGGGTGGCGACCTTGCAGGCGCCATTGTGCAGGACTAACTTGAACATTGGACATTTCGGTTCCAAACAGAAGGAAAATTACATTTGGCCGCGACGCTGCTCCCAGACGATTACTGGCCGACTTAATACCCCTTACGCTTCATCATCGACCATGTCGCGCTGCATTTCGATCTGACCGGCGCAAGACCCCGCGTCAAAAGCCGGATGCTCTTCCGCCCCAACCCCGTACTCAGTGATCGCAGCTTTTTTCTACATTGGCCGAAAAACCTGTCGCTTGTCTCTGGCCGCATTGATGGCAACGCCAGTATCGCCCGAAGTCACCCCCAAGGCTAACCGTGACGTGCCTGACGCTCCGTTTATCTGGGAAGCCGAGGTGGAGATCGACCCCAGGGCAATACCCGCTTGAGGCGCGCTTTATATGTCGAATGGCATGTATTGCACCCAATTGCGAGGCCGCGGCTTTCGCAGCATCACCTATTATCCCGACCGCCCCGATGTGATGGCGGTCCTTACTGTCACCATCAAACGGCCCGCACCCGTTCTGCTGTCCAACGGCACCCCGTCTAGCAGCGATACCGACACAGCTGAATGGCATTGACCCGTGCCAACCCGGCCTATCTGTTCGCGCTGGTGACTGGCGATTGATCGCAATCCCGGAAGCTTCACCCACCAAAAATCGGGGCCGCGCGTCGATCTGACTCTATGTTACGTTCCGTGACGAGGGCAAATGCGCTTTGGCATGCAGGGCTTCAAGGACAGTATGAAGTGGACGAGACGTCTATGGCCGTTGAAATACGATCTTATCTGCTTCAACTCGTTGCGTGGATTGATTTTCATATGGCGCGAATGGAAATAAGGAGTGAACATCTTCAATCCCCTCTGCCGTGCTGGCCAAGCCCGAAACCCGACCGACTTGAACTTTGAGCGGATCGAAGGCGATCATCGCGCTGTAAAATTACTTCCACAACATGGACTGGCAACCGGAATTCACCTGCCGCGATTGGTCCACTGTGCCTCAAGGAAGGGCTGACGTTATACCCGCGACAGCCAATTCACCTCGACATGCGCTCGTGCTGCGGTGGAACGGATTGGGCGATGTGATTCGATCTGCGCGCCCGACAGTTTCCCGAAGACCAAGGCCGCTAGCCCACCCCGTTGCGGCCGAAAGCTTTCAAGAGATCAACAACTTCTCACCGCCACGTCTACGAAAAAGTGCCGAGGTGATGGCATGCTCAAGGCTGCTGGTCGGTGAGAGCATATTTCAAAAAGCGCTCGAACCTCTTTTTTGACCGTCACGACGGGCAGGCCTGCACCATCGAAGATTTGGCTGCAAGTGTTCGAAGACACACGTGGCCGCGATCTGGCGCAATTCAAGCGGCTGGTATTCCACAAGCCGGAGCACACCTTGTTTGTCCGTTTACGAAAGCTGGTCACGGCACGTTGACGCTGCCACTTTAAACAGCACACGCCGGCCAGCGATGCCACAGGCCCGATCCGCAGCCTCATTGTTGGCTGCCGATTGCCGTTCGCGGCTGATCGGTCAAGACGGCGACGAGGCGTCGAGAAACACAACGGTGCTCGAAGATGACACCAGGACCGAACAAGCTTTTGTCTTTGACGTCTGGGGACGCGACCCGTCGCATCGGTGTGCTGCGGCGGCTTTTCGCGCCCGTGTCCTGACCAAGACTGTCGGACGCAGATCGTGGCATCGCTGGGCCCATGATAACAGACCCCTTTAACTCGCTGGAAACAGGGGCGCATGCTGGGCCTATGGCTCCCTGTTGGGGATGATTCCGCGATGGCAAGCCCCCAACCAAGACTGGCTTGGCCGGTATCCGTGCGGTGATCGGTGATGAAACTCTTTGATCCGGCGTATCGTGCGCTGATGTGGGCCTGCCGTCGCAATTCCGATCTGGCCCGCGCACTGCAGAGGGGCGTGGTTGCCACCTCGACCCTGACATCATTCTATGCCGCTACCGAGGCGGGCCCGCGCCGCGATGGGCAGAGGCTTTGCCGTCTGCTGCCGACGCTCTATCGTCTCACACGGTCGACGCTTTCCGTTTGAACCCAACGCGAAACAAAGCGGGCAAGCGGGCGCTATGCTTCCAATGCTTGCGCTGTCCCTGCTGACGCGCAATGACGATCGGGCGCACGGGCGCAAAGAACAGTATGACGCGGCTGCAACATGACCAGCAGCTGTTCCCGCTGGCCAACCTGATTCCGCACGTCGCGGCAACAAAGCGTCGACGCGTTCGAGGGACAATGGAAAGCGGACGGCTGGTCAATGAACAAATGTTTGGCCTGCAAGTGATCCGAAGCGACCCGAGACGCCCACGAAAGTCGCGAAAACGCTGGACCAAAACATCCCGACTTTCAAACTGGAAAACCCAACGTTTCCGCGCCGTGCTGGGTGGCCTTTTGCCGCGCACCACGGCGGCTTTCACCATGCTTCGGGCGTAGGCTACCGTTGCTGGCGGACTGGCTGATCAAGCTTGATCCGGATGAACCCGCAAACCACCGGCGCGCATTGTGTTCAGCGTTCAGACGTGGAAGCGCTATGACAGGCGACCGCAAGCGATGATCAAGACTAGAGCTGGAACGCCATCCTGTCGCGTTGGTTCTGATCGCGCGACCACCACTCGAGATGCTGTCGGCGTATCGCGTGCGTGATGAAAACTGAGGTGTCCGCATGGTGGGCACCTTGCCCCCGGCAATATGGTCGCCGTCGCAGGAGGTCTGAGCTTAGGCTGATTGATCCACCTCATGGCGGCTTTTGGGGCGCACAAGCGTCAAAGCGGTTTGCAATAGGTCTTGCCGCTTTAACCAACCCCCTGTCATGGCGCTTTGCGGGGTCTGCTGCATGGGGCCCCAATCGCGGCCACGCCTCTTTCCGCCCGCCAATTAGATCACACCATCGCGGGGCACCGTTGACCTTTCATATCCCCGTATTTGCGCGCAGCTCAGTTCGCGCCGCCGTTTTGCAGACTAGCGCCGTGCCAGCATTGCACCCATAGGCCGCGTGCCGTGCAAGGTATTAAAATCTGTAGCAACCCATTACCCAAAGCCCGCCGCCACCTTAACGGCGCGCGCCTTTATAGGTGCTTTCATATTTTGCGAGGGTCGACATAAAACCCGACCCAGAACGCGCGACGATCCGCATCGAAGCGGTGGGATAGGCAGGCACCATTTCTTTCGACATTCGGCGCACCATATCAACCAAGGGCTTGCATGAGACTTCAGCGCCGACAGCGGCTGGTTCGGGTCCAGATACGCGTGACCGCGCCGATGTTGCCACCTTGTGCGCGGAAACCGCGCTGCGCGCAGGCGGAGGAGACTCGTAAAGGTGATCGGTTGCCGCAGTTGTAGGTCAGGATTGACGCGCCGCCCTCTTTCCGGTTTTCTTTTTTCCCAGGCCAGCGCAGGCGGTTCGCGGGGGGCCAGTCGGCGGTGTAGCAGACCGCAGGGGTCACTGACCGGCCGCGCGCAATAGGCGCAGAACATTCACCGTCTTCGGCGACAGCGGCAGCGTTCATGCCCCCCCAAGCAAAGCGCCGATCCACAGCAGACCCAGAATCACGCGCGGCGAAGCCATCGCGCCGCAGTCCTTTGCGGTGCCACTATTCTTTACAGACATTTGTCCCCCCACTCGTATTCGCGCAACAACATAGCCGCGTTCCGCTCCATGTCTCCAGTTTCTTGAAAACAATCAGGCATTATTCAGCCTTAAAAACTGCTTTCCAGCGTTGGGGAAATCCCAGGACTGGAACCACCGCGATGCCATCTTGGGCCTAAATATCCCGCCAGTTCATCATCAGGAACGACGGGCTTACCAAGACTGGGACAGACGATGCTTGCACCTCAAGAATTTATTCAAAACGCAAAAGCATTGCCAACGCTGCTATTGGAAAAAACAAGGGACGACCTTTTTGTGTGCACGCCGCGCCGCGAACCCGTGCCGCAGGGCTAGAAACGCCTTGCCCCCTCTGCCCCCTGCCGCGCGCCGACACTGTCCCGCGTCACCGGCAAGAAGATGCTTGCACGCTGCCCCGGAATCCTACGCCGAAGAACCGCCTAGCGATGAAAACCACCAACTTGGCAAAAGCTTGTGCGACAGGAAACTGGGCTGGTCTGTCCAAGGCAATATCGCGCGCTGACGCATACAACCCCCTTACCCCGGGATCTATGCCTGTGGCCGAGCTTGATGGCCCTTGGTGCGCGCGCCTGATGTTGCTGATGGCAACGAACACGCGATCGCGAAGATCGAAGGCTTTTGCCAAGCGTTGCTCAGCGGGATCGAGGATTCTCAACATGTGCTGGATGCGATCAGACGATCTATGTCGTCGCACTGTGTTCGTCGGCCCAGGCCCATATCGACATCGGGCTGGGCCTGGCGCGGCAAGGGCGAAAGCACCGTTTGCGTGTCGGCCCAACGCAACCGCGACGCCTGCACGCCCACTTTGAGCGCCCGGAGAGATTATGCGCCGTTCATCGAACAGCACCCCACCAAGCGCGCTGGTTGGCGGCGACACCCGTTGTGCTCATGTCAGCGGCCCGCTTCCACCACCAAGGGGCGCTACGCGAAAGCTACGAGCAGGCTCATTTGCTCAAAACCCGCTCAACCTCGCCCGATTTGCGCGCCTTGGGCAACCACATGCTGCCTCGCCACCACGGTGGCTATACGAGCTTGAGCTTGAGGCGCGCCGCACCGCCGCACGGCGTGCAGATGTCTGGGGGTGCCGGTGGCTATACCTGGGTTTATGTTTGACGCCATCTGCGCATGACACGGCTTGCGCCAATTTATGGGCGGGACCCGGTGGATTATTTCATTCGACGGCTGCGCGATTTTCTAGCCCATCATTCGACCGCGTATATTGTGCGATACTGGCTGCGTTATTGCGCCATATGCCAAGCTTTTGGCGGTGGCGGGATGAACGCGCCAGACAATATCCCGCCCAAATCGGGGCCTCACCGACTGGAGTTCCATCCGCGCACATCTGGACCGAACCCACCCGATGATCTGGCCCACGCGGCCACCGGGTTCAAACAAATAAACCTGCGCATCCGGGTCGCCGCATAAATTATTCCGCAAGCCTCGGGCCGCGACGACCGCGATGCAAGTCAAAACAGCTATTTCGCTCCGAACTCGCATCGGGCACGTTATTGTGTTCACCAGCAACGGCCCGCACAGCCATGACCGCCTAAAACACCACATTCAAAGCGATCAGGGCACCCACGCATTGGCGCTGCCCCCCTACTTGCAGCACCCGCCCCCTGTTCTTATGACCAAGGGCGTTTGTTTCTGACGCCAAAGGTGCCCCCATGCTTGACCTGACCTATGACACCCAAGTGCGCCCATGCGGGTGCCAACATTGACTGGGACTGGTCATCGGGGATGGAGTTCACGCGAGGTAATGTCGAACGCGAAACTCTTTTCCGCCCGCTTCGAACAAAATTCGGGCGCAGAGGCCCAACAACAAACGTTTCCTTCGTGTTATGCGCCTGCCTGGCATGCTGCCACCTCAATTGAATTCTGTGTCGAACAGGCCGTGCAACGGGTTCTGGGGCCTTCAAAGGGCCGAGATCAAACCTGCACACGCCTCATGTGACCCAAGAACTACCTTTTACCCGATCTCCGCAGGGCTTATCAGTTTTCGCAGCGTCAGCTCCCTATTTGGGCGAAGGCGTTGCTGGTGGAGATGGGGGCCGGGTCGCAGGTGTAGTATAATCCTACGGGTCTCTTGGTGCGGCGTGTGTGGTGGTGTGGAACGCTCCACCTGGAACAGAGACGCGGGCCAAAATCGATTCACGATATTGGACCGAAACATGTCCTTTGTGGACCTGAATACTCGTACACGGTTGTCTCTTCTAGGGAAAATCGTCAGCAAGCCGACGATCGCGGCCCCGAAAAGGCTGCCCCAATCATATCCAGATCTTGCGGTATCTTGTACGTGCAATGGCGACATGCAGTCGGCGCGATGCCGTTGCGGATGTGAACGTCTTCTATCTCTTTCCAAACAAATATACATCATCTCAGGACTTTAGCCATCTCGGGACGCGTCCTGTGAAATCAAGAAACAGAACTCCATGCGGTTCCATCAACAAGCGATCGACGTCGAAGCAAAGGCGCCAGATTGCCATCGGTCGAAGCCGGCGGCGCGCGAAGGGTGCAGGAAACCCGTTTGATTTCGATCCCGACAAGCAGGAAACCCGCTCCATGTCGGCTGCAAGGAATATCTCTGGAGTGACACCGCTATTTCCCGCCCCGATCTGCTGCCACTGGTGGATCGAACAGGCGTGGGTTGATGACATCCGGTTGCCAACCTGCCGCGAACTGCCCGACGCCAAGAAAGCCCGCGTTTATCATGACTTTTGGCTCAGCGACATACTCTTCTGACCTCAGATCTGGACAGCCGCGGGCTACTTATTGTAACCGCCACAGGGGCCGAGATGGCAGATGACGGCGAACTGGTGATTCAACCGACGCTTGCGGGCCCCCTCAAGAAAGACGAGAAAGCCCTCCACCGACAGCCCCGTCAGGCGTCGCTCCAGCCTGGGGCGTCGTGTGAGTTCGACCTGATCGCGTCTGATGTCGATTTCCGGCAAGATTCGCCCAAGGAACCTGTTTGAAATCGTCTAGACGATGGCGTGTGACCCTGGCCTTTGATCGTCGAAGGAACGCGGGAATGAAGCAGGTCCAACAGACACCAGTGCTATCGAGGCCGCGTGGACGAGGATCATCCGCCCGACCCCGATCAGGTTGCCAAAGCGCCGCGAAAATCCGAAGCTAGGGGCTGGTCGGTCGGCAAAGATGAAGGCCACCGGCGGCAGGCGAATCCGAAAGCGGTGAACCAGACGTTGCCCAACAAAAAACTTGAAACGGCTAAGGGACGTCGTCCGGGTTTACCAAGCCCCGGCCCTTTTCTCGCCACGCTCCCCCTCTGACACCGCTTGAAGGTCTTTGGAATACGCCCTTCCGGTCTCGCCGCGCCTTGTACAGCCGAATGGATCGACTTTAACGGCCATTTGAACATGGCTTATTATGCGGTGTTGATGGATAACCGACGGTCGATGATGCTACCATCAGATCGGGTCGCGACCAGAGTATCAGAAGGACAGCACACCACTTATGTTGGCCGATTCCACGTCTGCTATCTGCAGCGAGTTGCACGATGGCGCGTCGACATTGCACGTCCAACTGCTTCGCTTTGAGAAAAGCGCTTTCAATTCAGTTACGCAGCTCTGGCACGAAGACGGCTGGCGGCTGCCACCGGCGAAGCGCTGGACGCTGCATATCGACCAGTCTGGCCCCCGTGTGCCCGATGCCCGCCCGATATTATGGCCGGCTAGAAGCGATGAAACGGCCCACGCGGACGTTACCTATATCCTGACAGGCCGATGCCGCAAAATCGGACTGAAACGCTGATCGCGCGCCCTTGTTTGACCTCATTTGACCGAAAGCCAAGCTCACAGCACGCTATGATACAAAGTTTGTAACCCGCCCACCAAACAGGGCTTGAAGGTAAGAACATCAAGGTGCTGAAGCGCGGTTTTCCCATTGCACTTCAGGAGCTTATGAAATGCGTCTTTCAGGTTACGGCTGGGAGTATCCAGGCGAGGCAGGAGGACTCTGCCATCAACCTGAACGCGTGCGGGCTGACGGCAGCACGACGGATGGGCGCAATTGTACTGGTGTTTCGCCGCCTACCGAGGAGGGCGCCGACACGCCCCTACTGAGCTGCTCCCCCCACCGTTTTCAGACCCATGGAAGAGCCCGCGAGCCACGCCTGAACGCGACACGGACAAAGACAGGAGACGACGAAGCGTATTCGAGGGATCAGCACGGTGAAACCGACGAGACGAGGAAAAACGGCGGAGGTTGCTCCGTCCAATTGCTGAAACGCGCTGGACGTCGCGGCGCAAATCCACGCACGGTTGAAATACCCGCGAGACCAAACCCGAGGGCGAACAGCAAGCATCAAAGACGGAAGCCAGACCGGACACCCAGGACAAAAGCCAAACGACCGCGGACGAGGAAAAAACCCGCAGGGCGATCCCCAGACAAAGTCCCGTGGACGAAAAAGGCGCGAAGGTTCGGATGAAAAACAGAAAGCCGCCCCGCCCCCAAGGTCGATAAGACCCGGACTAAGGCCCGCCTTGTCAGACGTCGAGATTCCAGCGGCCAGTTGCATGAATGCGGCCGATCAAGTCGGACCAAGCGCCTCATGCACGGCGCGGGTCGCGCAACCCGGGACAGCCTTGAAATGGCGGCCCGAATTCACATTTAAAATGGACTTTCACCCCCCTCGCGTGGGAGCCCATGTCCACGGTGCTTTCACTATCGTCTACGACGCTTATTCCCGACGGTTGCAAACCGCCTCTTCAGCGGTCGGCGATTCTTGTGTCACTGACATTTTTTTAGCTTAGCCCCCTTCAATCTCACAGCCAAGGTCTAAAACTGACGGCCTGAGTCGAAACAGGGTCCATATCATGCCCAAAGTGATCCTTTGGATTTGACATGTTCTGTGGTCGGTGGCTTCAAAAAAAGAAAATCCCCGGCGGCCCTCGCGGATGTCCCGGTTGCGTCCGAGACATCACAAACGCGTCGTTCGCCACCGAAGGCTGCGAGGAAGCCGGCAAATTACGTGCGGCCAAAAAGCACCTGACGTGCTGGATGACTATTTCTGGTTCTGCCAGCAGCACGTGCGCGAATACAACCTCAAGTGGAACTTCTTTGACGGCCACCACAGAGGCGAATGAACGCCCAGCAATCCAAGGACAAAGTGTCGGGGAAACGCCACCACCAGCCGCTTGCGATCCGGAAGCACGGGCCTGGGCGCGGTTTTGGGCATCGAAGACCCGCATTTCAGGTTTCTTGCGGCAAAACGCGACGCCAGAACCCCGGCAAGGGGCCAGCCGCGGACGCCGCCTCCCCCCCACAGAAACGGTCGCGCGCTTGGAATCCTCGAGGCCAAGGACACCTGGAGCAAGCCAGAAGTGCGCAAGGCGTATAAAGGCGCTCATTCAGGTACTCAACCCCGATATTGACGCGGTGATCGCAGTCAGAAGAGCAGTTGCAGCTGGTCGTCTGGGGCTGGCCAGCTCAAGGGCAGCCGCATACTTCAGGGACTGACGCCGCGCCATTCGCAGCCGTGGGCATCGGCCACCGCGTGAGGGCGCGTGCCATAGACAGAGAGACGGGCGTGCAGAAAGGTGCGCCGCCCCTTTTTCCCGTCCCGCAGGGCTTTGCGACTTTGCCGCAGGGCGAATTGCCCCTTTTCCCTCGCGCTCAGGAAGATATGTTGCCGTTGGACGCCACCCCCCTGATCCGCAGGCGGTGCGCAGGGAAGAGCATGAAGGACGTACAGGGGAAATATGGCCGAGACCTTCATGGACTCACAACCAAACCCAACCAAAGAGATCCCGTTCGCGAAAGTTCTTTGGCATCGACACAGGACATGGTCGTGCAACGGCTTTGACGAAAACGTACAAGCCGCGTTCCTTGAGCTGGACAGCCACTTATAAATCGACCCTGACACCACGATGGCGATCCTTGCGGGGTTCAACCACAACCGCCGCGTGAATTGGATCAGGGTACCACGGACGGGTAAGTCACCCTACATCGAACAGGGTGGCCAAGCCTGTGAACTGCTGGTTGGGATCAACCTTGATAGCCACATCAGCGGATCGACTGATCGGGTTTTAAGGATGCCGATTTCAATCTGAAAGACGCAAGCAGGTTACCGATTTCAGGGAAGGCATCCTGCCTTGGGCGCGCGCAACCCGAACTGCGATTGTATTACGAACGAATATGATGCGGGCCTTGCCGACGTGATGTTCGTGATCCAGCGCGTGCTGGAAGTTGACGGCAAGCTGACGCTGCCTTGACCAGAACACAAAAGTGATCGACCCCACCCCTATTCCGCATTTTTGCAACGCCAACCACTGTTGGTCTGGGCGATACCACGGGTCTCTATCACGGCACGCAAAAGCAGTTTCAACCAAGGTTCAGATGGACCGTGGTCCTGGTCCGCCACGTTGAACTATCTCAAGCATCGATGCGGAAACGCAGATCGTTCTGTTCCAAGAACCCCATTACAACACGGACAAGGGCCGCCAAGACGATCAAGGCGCAGATGGTCACTGTCGCCGACCTGACGCGGACCGCCTTTTATAACGGTGAACTTGTCGACCGTCATGTCGCCTCGGACCTTGATTGCCTGGCCCAAACGCCGAAGATCTTCCGCGATGTCGGCTAGCCCTTCCGGTTCTCGGTTCCTCAAACAAATGTGAATTCAACTTGAAAACGCCAGGACCGTCGCCGAAGTTCTATCAGCGCCTGTTCGACGAGAGCTGCCCGGGAATCCCGCCGCAGCCCTGAGCCTTGGCTTGAGGGCACAAACCCCCGCCCCTGTGCCCAACGCCGGCAGGCCGGCATTGGAGCTCCCTCGCCCCGCTGTGCGCGACGATAACCCGTGAACAC
>Ga0163217_1027773_pt1 | contig 16318 bp, 19 predicted proteins | sample SynspAceP_FD_185933 | JGI IMG/M metagenome (GOLD analysis project Ga0163217, IMG submission 185933) | Saline lake microbial communities from Ace Lake in Antarctica - Synechococcus sp. Ace-P (PacBio error correction) | ecosystem: Environmental > Aquatic > Non-marine Saline and Alkaline > Saline ... | reverse complement strand
GCCTGCACTGGCTCCAATGCGAGCGCCGCCGAGCTGCCAAAGCCTGTCATCCACGAAACGCTCGCGGCGAATTGGCAAGGACAGCCGCTTACCCCTGCGACTCCTCCCGTTCAACCATTGGAAAACGGCGCCTGCCTGCAGCCGGCACGCTCGTTTCTTCGAAAGTGGCGGCCCCACCGGTCGCGGTGGTCACCAGCGGGACCTCGGAGCTGGCCCTGCATCACCGCCATGGCCGGGAAGGCAGACCTGGCTGGGGTCTGCGTCGGTTCCTCCTCTCCCCGACCAATCAGCCTGAGACAGATAGTCACCTATGCCGGCCCTGCCAGGACCAGAACAAGCCGTTCGTCCGCAAGCGCTGCCCGCCACAACGCTAAACGATTCAGGGGCGAATTCTCACGGCGCCCACAGCCGTGCGCAGAAACAACCAGACGGGCCGTGGCGCTCGTGGTGCGGATGGCAAGCCGTGGTTGCGGTCCACCGCCAAAACACTGCCCGGCATTCTCCTGCAGGGGCCGGATGAAAGCAGAGCTGGATCAGGGATGAGGCGCCACCCACCAGACAAACCATCACGTTCGGTACGGGGGGATGCGGTTAATCGGGGCCCACCAGCGTTTGTTTCGCTGTACTTCTGCCGATTCTTGAAAACCGTCCTGTCGGGGTTTGGCGTGGCGGGTCAGCCCAGTTCGACACGAGGCGGCCATAGAGCAAGCGCTGTTGATCGTCGTAGGCGTAAAGCTTCTGCTCAGAGAAGATCAATCAGCAGCGCCGTCACCAGCTCCCAGCATCGATCGCGCCCCCAGCTCAGCCGTGTTCCTTCAAAAAAGCCACGCCGCTTTCGAGTTCGTCGGCGAAACGCGTCGATTCTTGCCCGAAATGTGGTGTGAAAAGCTAAGGCTTGGCCCGGGGCCGATTGAAGCAGGGCCGTAGTGGCCGGTGAAGTGGGCTGGGTTGGCAGTGGTGGCCACTGCGGATTGCAGATGGCCGCTGGCATCAGCAAAGGCCGAGAGGTCGTTGGGGGCATGCAGACCCTGCCACGCTGAAAGCGGCCAGGCCCGCGTTCCGGTTGTTGCTCGGGGGTGGGGCGAGAATCTTCAGCCCCTCAATCGCCTGCAAGCGCATCGAACAGCCGGCCGGTGAGTGTCTGCTCCCAGCGGTGGATGCGATCGAGGCCGATGGCGTTGAAAAGGTAGTTCCAGGGGCCGCCCTCCCATTACCCACGGCCTCACCGATTCGCCGGGGTGGCCCGCTTCGAACTTATTGGGGCAGTCGCGCCCAGCCTGCTGCTTCTCGAGTAAACGTCTTGGTCATTTCACCCCCACCCAGGAACGGGCGGCATCGCTCGAGGCAGCGCCTCCCGCCCCCAGAGGAAGCCCCATGCCGGTGGGTCCGGCAAGAGCTTGTGGGAGGAGCCCACCAAGGAATCAGCCCCCAGGGCCCGTCACGTTCACCGGCAGATGCGGCAGGCTTGGCAGGCATCCCACCAGCACAGGCGCCGGAGCGTCGTGGCTGAGCTTGGGCGATCGCTCGATCGGATTTGAGGCAACCCAGGCTGTTCGCTTGAATCTGAACAACGCTCACCAGCCTGGTTCGGTTGCTGAGTTTTTGCTTGAAGTCTTCGAGGTCGAGCTTCTGCCGGTTTCGGTGAGGCCGGGCCATGGCGCAAGCACCGCACCGGTACGTTCAGCCAGCAACTGCCAGGGCACCAGAAATTGCTGTGGTGCTCCTCACCGTCAGCAGAAATTCTTCATTTCGCCGGGCCGGTATGTTCTCATCGCCCCAACTTGCGGTGCCACCAGGTTGATCGCCTCGCTGGGCGTTGCGGGTGAACAACAATTCGCGCGGGGTGGCCGCACCGTATGAAAGGTGGCCACTTTCTCGCGGGCCCCCTCAAAGGCGCGGTGGCGCGGGCGCTGAGCTGTGTGGGCGCGCGGTGAACGTTGGCGTTGTCGCGGCTGTAATGGTTCTGCAGGGCAATCAGCACCTGCTGGCGGGCTTCTGGCATGGGGCGGCGTAATTCCAGGATAATCAGCCCTTGGCCCAGGCAGGGCTGCTGAGACAACAAAGGAAATCGGCCGGGTTCTGTTCCGCCAGGTTCTTGGGCCAACCGGCTCCTTGACTGGGCTGGCAGGTTCTGGGGCCGTCAGGGCAGGCTCACTGGGCCCGCTGGTTTGGATCCCGCAACGGGAAAAGCTGGCTTGTGCAGTGAGGCTGTCAATCGCTGCTCAAACTCCCAAAAGGCGCTGCAGGGGCTGCCAAGAGGCAGCAGCGGCGGGAGATAACCGGAAAGCACTCCTGGCAGAAAGCACGCTGAGGCAGACCGCGGAGGCCGTGGCGGCATCGATCCCCCGGGCTCTGGAGATAGAACAAGTGGTCATGCTGGAGGCGGCTCACCGTGGCGCCGTGGGTACAACGCACGTCATCGGCCACCGATCTCAGTTCCGGCTTGGTTGTCGATGCGGGGCCTGATCATGAGAGCAGCAGGTGCGGGCTTCATCTGGTTGGCATTGGTGCGCTTGGGCCCGGCGAGGGACGCTCCACAGCGCCATCAAACACGCTATTGCCCATGTGCCGTCGACGATCGCCTTGCTGCAGTTGCTCAAGCGAGCCGTCCGGCCCGAGAAACCTCACCCGGCTGTGCCCGTCAACCAGTATGATGGTCTTGCGCCACCTGAATCGCCTTCAGGTCAGTTGTGGGCTGCCCTTCCACCTGGGTGATCCGCGGTTCGAAGCGCGCCAGGGCCCACCACGGCTGGCCACCACGGAATGGAAGCGGCTCTCGATTTCTTGCTCCACCGCCAGGTGAGCGTAGGAGACAGGCTTCCCCTTCACCGAAAGCAAGCAGGGCCATGCTGCACTTCGGCTCGCGGCCCAGATTGCATCCTCCACACCAGGCTGCTTCAGGGCTGGAGCCTGAACGAGCTGCACTTGCAAAAACAACCTTCCAAGGCTGGCCTTCTCCTCGAGCAGCAACAAGCACGCGGATCGGCAAGAGCGCCGACTCCCCACTGGCCGTCCGCCACGAGTTCAAGGGTTTCAGCGACGCTTGCCGCTGAACCCCGCAAGCCAGCAGTGGCTAGCGCTGGCCTGTGTTGAACTCCACGGGCCAGTGCTGCTCGCAGCCGCAGCGGGGCACAGTGGTGGCCGAGGGCCTGCTGAAGCTCTTCGCCGCTGAAGCCTGGTCAGCCCGGCTGCAGGGTCTGGCCGGCCAGGGGGGGCATGGCGGCCAGTCGAGCCGCAAGCCCGCATGGTGCGGCAGGCCGGATGCTGGGCAGGCATTCAGCAGAATCGGCAATAGGGAATGGCCGCAGGGTCGGTCCCCTCGGTTGCCTCAACCTGGGCCAGCAGCGCCGGATCGAGGGCTTTGAGGGACCCGAGATCAGTGACAAGCGCCAGTTCTCGTTGCGCCGCGAGGGGCAGCGCGTTGACGGGCCAGTGGCCTCACGGCCGGCGCCACTGAACGGCTTCAAGGTCACGCTCGAGCCGTCAGTTCGCTCCAGAAATCGGTGATCCAGGCATTGGCAGCATCGGCTGGGCCGCTGCCTCGTCGTGGACGTGCTGGCGGACACATTCAAAGCCACCTCAGGACGGCAACTTCCGGCTCTACCCAGTCCATAACCGCGTTCTCGAGTTCCAGGGCCAGCTCCTTGCCGCGGTGCGCAGGATCCGTCACGCCGCCCATTCACATGGATACGTAATTCAGGGGGATCCATTTCAAGCAGGGCCGCTTTGGTAGTGTGCGTGATCCAGCAAGGTGGCGTTCGTCGGCGGTGGCGAGTGGTTGACGCCACCCGGCCACGATCGCAGGGCATCGATGTCGTTGCCGGAATCGGTTTCATCGAGACCCTCCGCCCCACCGGCTCCAGAGAGCCATCTGCAGAATCTCATGCGTTTCTTCTCGCCCGCCGGAGAAGCCTTCGTTTGGACGCTTGCGCTCCAGGAAACGAGGGTTCATCTGCACCACTTCCAAGCCGCTCACGGACCAGATCTTCCAAAGGGCGGAACGGGTGTCAAGGTCTTCTTTTGGCCAGCTCGCTTGCGGCGGGCATTGCGTGGGCCACCCGCAGAAATTCGAGATTGCTTACGCCAGAATCTCAATGGGATACTGCGAAAACCAAGGGACAGACTCCGCATCCGGCCCGCTGCTCGGGAATCGAGCTCAGCAGATTCCTGGCCGCGGGTACGGACCGAGCCAGCGGAAACTGTGTAGGAGGGGTTGGCCGGCCAGCACCTTGGAGAGGGTGCTTTTGCCGCTGCCGTTGCGTCCCATCACAGCGTGGATCTCTCCTGCCCTGATCGTCAGGTTCACGCCTTGGGATAGGTTTGGTCCTCCACGCGGGCATGGAGATCAACGATCTCAAGCAGCAGGTCGCGTCGGGACTGATCACGGGGAACGGGAAGGAAGAGGAGAAAAGGCCACCGCTTGGGCTGGCAACCAGAAAAGAAAGGGATTCAAAGCGGGGAGAAACCACGTGAGGGACGTTCCAGCGACGGAACCTTCGAGTTTTGAGGGCGAGCAGCTTGTCGGCTTCGGCGGAAATTTCCATCGGCAACTGTTGAACACATCCGCGGCAGAAGCCACTCCACCATCATCGACACCGCCCGCCCTCAAAAAAAAAAAAAAAAAAAAAAAACAAAAATGCCGGCATTTCCCGGCTCTGCAGGTAGAAGAGCTGGTCGGCGAGATGCGACAGGGTACTGGCTTTCGTGCTCCACGGACGCGTCCGGCCTGGCTGGAGCGGGATGTGGGGTAACGTTGTTGGCGGCGGCCTGGATCGCCGATCAAGCATCGAATCGCACTGGCTGTAGTTCTTTCGCACCCACCGCCTTGGGCCCGATCTGCACAAAGCCCGCGGTAGCTGTTGGAGGAGTGGCCCACGCTGAGTTCCCCTTGCCACAAATCGTCGAACGGCTGCGCGGGCGACATGATCATCTTTGGTGCGGGTCAGGCCTGCTGACGGTTGTGTGAGCGCCACGGAATAGAACTCACCAACGGAATCAGCTCCGAGCAGCACACAAGCTGGCGGTACTTCCAGGTGATGGCCGACCCCGGTTTCCACCTGGGGTCCAGCTGATTTGCTGGCGGCGCCACGGCATTGGACCCCCGCTTGGTCACAAAGTTGTAGATGCCGCCTTTGCCGTTCTCATCACCAGCATACCAATTTGAACGGCCTGTAGAATATTTAATTCGTGGCGTCGTCCAAGGTCACCAACTCCACCAACGGCGGCGTGGAGTTGGTTGTGTTCAAAACATGGAGCTGTGCAGCCCTCCAAAATAGCTGACAAGAAGCCCCTTCCTCAGCGACGATCAAGGTACGCTCAATTGGCCCGTGTCCTCGGAGTTGATCCGGAAGATAGGAGTAGAGAGTTCCATGGCACTCCACACCTTGGGGATGAACACAAAGGAAACCATCGCTGAACACGCAGAATTCAGGGGCCGTGAAATGTTTGTCATGGCGGGCACCCCGAACCGAGTAGCGCTCAATCCACTCAGGATGTCTTTGACGGCCTCCACTGATGGAAAAGCAGAACACCACTCCGTGTCCGCAGTTTTTTCGCGGTAGGTGGTGGCAATCGAAAACACTGTCAAAAACAGCATTCGGACAGCCACGTTGCATGAGTCGCTTTTGCTCGCTCAGCGGGAATACCAAGCTTGTCGAGTTTCGGAGCAGCTTCGGATCCACCTCATCGAGGCTTGCCTTCTTGTTCGCCGTTGCTTGGGCGAGGGCGGTAATAAATAATGCTCTGATAATCGATCACCGGATGACTCACCGTTGGACCAATCCGGCTCCTCCATCTTCAACCACTGGCGGGAAGGCCCGCAGACGGGAATTCCAGCAAGAAGGGCTGGCTCATTTTTTCTTGGCAGAGATCAGACGGAACCACATCCTCAGACAGGCCCTTGTCGATCTTTTCTGTTTCATATCACTGAACAAAGCCGTACTTGTACGGCTGGTCTGACCAAGCACTGACGGTGGATTGCGGTGCTCAATTGGGGCTCAGGCGGTGGGAGCGGCAGTGTGGGAGCGGATCCTTCTTCAAGCGTGATGGCCTATCTCGCACCCCGGAGAAAGGGTTGTCTTTCTGTAAAGAAAAAGCAGCAATGGCATTCCTTGGCTCACGCATGGGCACGCCAAGGACAGTTCCAGAAGGCCTGGGAAACTTCGGCCTCTTTGTCTTCGTAATGCCGGCAAGGCAAAAAGGGCCCCGCCAAGCTCCTGTTTGTGGCGCGGCCAGAACCCTCAAGCACCACCGCCGTCACCCCTGGGATCGCTGCAGAAGTAGGTTGCCCCGTGCGCTGGGCGTAGGTTTCGGCAAACTGTCTGGGCATTACCCAGATTTCGCTCTGAACCGCGGCGGCGGAAAGGGGCTTCAGACATGGATCGGTGGTCAGGGGTGAAAACCGGGCCATCAAGGGCAGGGGCGAGGGCAGGTGCGCGTCTTCGGGACGAATCGCAGAACCGAGTCGAACGGCGAAGCTGGCTAGGAGAATCAATGTAGAGGTACGGACAGAGAACGGCCCACGGAGCTGCTAGACGGCTGCTCGGGAGTGGGGCAGAGGGGAAGCTTCTGGCCAACGCAACCTTTCAGCGATTTTGAATGCGAAACTTTTGCGTTCCTTAATGGATACCTTTTTAAGGCAGATGGGGCTGTGTTGATGGGGGGCTGACCACAGCAGGCCCACAGCTTCAACGCAGGGCGTGGCAGGGTGAACAGAAAGGGTTCGTGTTCTCGCCAGACGACCGACTTCCCTCTTGATGAGCACTTCTACCAGGCCCCGACCCGTGAGGCGGCGCTTCACCCTGCCTCTTGCGTCAGAAAGCTTGCAACGGCCGCTGAGTATCCCGAACTCCTTGAGGGTCTCTGTACCAAGGTCATGCGTCGTCACCTTGCGGCAGCCTGAAGAGGAAGGTCTGGTGGAAGCCAGCGCCAGCTCGGAAGGCCCGGGGCGGCCAACAACCAGTGCGGCTCACCACGGCCGGACGCGACCAGTTCCCCGACGGAGGCGAACAGTTCGCCCTTCGGACTTGCTGCATTCGATGGCCGCCAGCTGCCGCCCGAAATGGTTTTTGAAGAACCTGCTGCGACAGCAGGCGATGGACCAAGGGGTCCTGCTGACCGCCAGCGAAATCGGTGAGTGGCAGCTTGACCGAACGCCTGGAGCGGCTTGGTGGAACTGCGCCGCCAAGAGGGCTACCATTGTCTGAGTTCAGCGCCGATGGCGACGGCCTCTCCGGTGCATGAGTGAATACCCGCTTGCTCCGTGGGCCGGCCTTGCCGAAGCAGTTTCCCCCAGATTCTGCGACCAGAATTGCAAGCAGATCCGCCACACCTTCCCTTGATTTGCAGGCATTCGAGCGGGTGCACTGGCGCCTGAGGAGGGCCACTCCTTGCGGCTTCCGTCTCCACCCGAAGGGCGGCAGGGCCAGCGAAACCCGGTCCATCAGAATTGACGCTGAGATGACACAACTCAGCAATGGCTGAGAATCAATGGCTGAGATCGGGGCCGCTCAGCAGCGACGATCTTCCTGCAACTTGGAGGCCAGCCTGCTGCCCTCCGGAGCGCCACCACCTGCGTCTGCTGGCCCACAGCTTTGCGGCTGCCTTCGGCCATCGCCGGCCAGCGCCAGCGGAGCCCGGTTCCAGCCCTAAACAGCAACCTGGGAAATCCTGGCTTGGCAGCCAGGATCCCTCTACAACGATCCAGCCTTTGCGCAGGCCTTCTGGATCATTGCAGAGCGCCGCCTTCCAGACTTGGCAGGATCGCCGGCACCGCTGGGTCTCGCTCCGCTGGGGCTGGAGCTGAGCCGACCTCTGCCAATGGGCCGATGCCCAGGCCCGCGCCCGCGTCAGCCCGCGCAGCGGGCCTGCCAGCCCCACCACCACAAACTGACGCCCAGCGAGGGCCAGCAGGCAGCCAACCAACCGGCCCGACCGGGGTCTGTCGCCTTCCAGTACCGCGCCAAGGGGCAAGGCCATCACCGGTTGCCGTGCGAGCCAGCGGGCCACCGCCAAGCCGCCCGGGTAAGGCCTGCAAGGCAGGCTTGCTGAAGAAACAATGGCCGGCGCTGGTGCCCAGCAATGTGGCCAACCAGCACCAGGCGCGCCAGGCGTGATCGGGCCAGCCGCGGGCCGAGCCTTGGGAGCCGGCAGGGTGGCGAAACAACGGCAACAACACCACCGCCGCTGCCGCCAGGCGCAACGCAGTGGGCCGATTGCAGTGGGGTCAGATCAGAGGCCAGCAGGGCGCAGCGCGGGGAGAGCAGGGCACCACCGCTGCCGCAGAGGCAGGGCCGCTAAGGCCAGCAGCAAACCCATTCGCTGTGGTACCGGGAGGCGATGGCAGCCCGCGCCGCAGCGGGGGTTGGTTGCTGAACGGCCACCACCACCACGGCCAGGGAGATCAGGGTCAGGCCCAGCCACTGGGCCTGGGTGGGCAGCTCGGCAGAAAAACAACACCAGGCCAACGCCGTGATCGCTGGTCCAGCGGCCTCAATCGTGAGGGTGCGGGGCGGCGTTCCCAGCCGCGCAGGGCCGCAAGTAGAGGCTGTCACCCACTGGGCAATGCCACCACCCCGCTGGCCAGGCAGCAGGCGAAAGCCCCGGCAGCACCGCCAGCCCCGAAGAGCCACGAGCGGCAATTGCAGCGCCAGGGCCAGCAGGTTTTTAACCAGGTTGCAGCTGGGCGGCGTTCAAGGCAGCGTGGGAGGCGCCGCCAGAGGCTGCTGCGCACGTCCAGCAAAGGCTTGCAGCCAGGGGCTGCCAGGACTTCCCGAGGGGCACCTGTAACGGGAGGGGCGAAAGGAAGTATGCGACATCGCTAAAGCCGTCACCAGCCCGTGAGCGTTTCGATTGCCGATGCCATCGTTTTTTTCAGCCTCAGCTGCGGGCGCTGGGCGCTCCCAGCGCACCAGCCATTCACCTCTTGCATCGCCGCGCGAAAAGCTGGAGGAACTCGCTTGATTCGAGCGTAGTGGAGTAGCCGCCGATTGATCCACGGCTGGCTGGCCGAATCGCCACCCTGCATGGCCAGGAGCCCGATCAGCTGGTGGGCTGCCAGGTGCGCTGGGAGTGGATCGATGGCCTGGGACAAAGCGGCGAAGACCACCAGGGCGAATCGGTGTTCGGCCTGATCCCAACCGATAGCACGGGGCGGGAAGGCTGTTGCTACGGGATCGCGGCTTACGCCGAATCCTCACGGTAGCTGGGCACTTCCGCATGCGCACGACCGCGATGGCCTGCTTGCTCACCCACCGCCTACGAGACCATGAGTTTCGCTGAGCGGTTTGGTTTCCCCTCCCCCGACGTGAGGGCTGCGCACAGCACCGTCGAAGGGCCTTCTCGAAACACGGCGCCTCGTTCTGCGTCGGAAAAGCCGCTGCAGGCACAGAGCCATCCCCCGCTTGCAGAGGTCAGCGACCGCGCGCTCCCAGACTTGGCGGCCAGCCCCCTGTCGGCCTTTGGCTTGCGTGACCGCGAACGTTTACGGGGAACTGTGAGCCCTGCCTGGCGCCGCGAGGGTTGCCGAGGCCCCCTTCTACGATCGGCAGCGACGGTTGACGACGCAACGTGTGGCTATCCCGCTTTCTGACCTACGGCACCGACGACCCCAGAACATCGCGCCGGTCAAAGTCCGTTGCGCATCGGCCTCCGCGAAGGGACCCAAAACGGTCTGCGATCGACAAAGCCATCGACACAAGAAGGACGCCAGAATTCGTTGAACTCCGAGACGGCTCCCTACCGGGCCAGATCTTCTTCCACGCCTTCAAGGTGGATCGCGACACGATCCTGGAGTCGCAGGCTGCGTGACGCCAGATCACCGTCGTGACTTCATCCGGGCCCTCTGCCTATCCCGACACCTTCACGCCAGTTTTTTACAACCTCAACAGGCAACTACAGGGTGGCCCGCCAAACCTGGTTGAGATCTGCTGGGCCGGCAGCGTGTACGGCCAAAGCCGAGAGAGATCGCCTGGTCGCCGTGATCATGACCAAGGGCGTCGCCGGCGCCGATTCACAGATCCTGAGCAGCCCAGGAATACCCTCGAGAACTTTGGGCTAACGACACGGTTCCTACCACCGCAACCGTGTGGTCGGGGTCCCGCGAGGTGGGGCGAAACCCCCTTCAATATCACCACGCCGCGCTTTACGACGCGTACCCACCGTGGAAGTCCTGGCTTCCCCCAGTCATCTACACCAGGAACGGTCCGCAGCCTTGCCCGCACGGGCAAGCAAACGCCGTGGGTGGCTTCCGGAGGATTACCTGCCTGGGTTTCGCAGCCTGCCGGCCCTGCCCGCACCGGCGCGGCGGCCTCCGGCCATGCCGGCATGGATTACCTCTCCAAGGTTTCTCCCTACCGCAGCATCGGGCGCTGACCTCATTTGCTCCTGAGCCAGTTCATCCACTGGCTCACGGGCGGTTTTCATCACCGCCGTTTTTGTTGTCCTGGCCACACCGGCCTAGGCGTCAGTGGTTGCTGACGCACCATGCCTCCGGCGGGTTTTGCACCGACCTTTCTCCAGCAGAGTTGAGGAGGAAGTTCAGAGAACTGCGACAGTGACTCAGGCCCTGACATCGCTGGCGAGAATGGGACCCTGAGGCAACTTCGCCAAGGTCGCCAGTGGCCTTTGGTGCGGTCAATACCAGTCTTAAGCCTAAAACGAGCTCACAGGGAGATCAGCGCCATGCAGACCGGCGACCCTCCTGAGGCTTCCGAGGGTTCTTGCCAGTCTCTGCCAGGCCGGCCGGAACTGAAGCAGACTTTCTTCCCCGGCACCCCGAACCCCGGGTGCCCAGACCAAGGTGGTGTTCCGTTGCCAGATCCCCAGGGGCCTACGTATCTGGGAGATCGCGGACGGTGATTCGGTCGCCAGGCGCTGTCCTCAGGAAGCCAGCCGCTCTTGTTCTGCGGGGTCGCCGACCGTCCCACCGGCCTTTCCGGCGGCCGCCACCCCACACCACACCCTGCAGGAGGTGCCTGTCGACAGCCATGCCACCGAGTGGTACCTCCCTGTTCCGATGAGTGATCGGGATTTTACCGGCGTTGAGATGGGCTATCGCAAAGGTGGGTGGGGGCTGCGGATTTCGCTGGGCTTTCTCCGCATCGGCCCGGGTTCCCGCCCTGCATCCAGCGAGCAGACCTTTGATCAGTTCGTTCCTTTCTCGCTGGAATCCTCCCACCAGCAAGCAGCCCACCCCCTTCTCCGCCCCTGTCGAAAACGGCCTAACAGCCGTTTTCTGCATGAGCGGCTCTACAGGAAAGCCCACCCTGCCCTTCCTCCACCGGGCAGCAGCAGCAAGGCCGGCCCACGTTTCGGACGGGGCTCTGAAGCCTTCCAGAGCGCGGGGATTCTCTACGCCCCGCTCCCCTCGCCAATGGCCTGAAGCGATTCAGGAATCGGTGTATCGGCCAGTGGTGCGGAACGAATCGGTTGGCCGGTGGTGTGGCGCCTCCCGCCAACGCTCCTTCTTGGCTGGTGGCGACGCCGAACTGATTGTTTTTACCGGCTCGACCCGACCTCCGCCAAGGCTTTCGATCGGCAATGAGGATGTGCCCCTCTCCCCGAAGCACCTTCCGCATCCAGGTGCCGTTCCGCGACGGCAGCCAGCTCTATCGCATCGAGGCCCATCGCCGCCGACGGTGAGCCAGAAGCGGCAGCATCACCTGCAGTTCGTCGATCCACTCCGGAGGGGGACAAACAGCACCCTCCAAGCAGGCCATCGCCGAGTGTTCTGAGTTGAACCGCACATTCGTGCCTTCACCCCACTGGCAGGGGGCCCTGATTCTGCCATTCTGGTTCCGATTTGATGGTTGCGGGTCAGTGCGGAGGCAGGTGTTGCCTTACCGTCGCGGCCAGCTGTGTGTGGTTCGTGCTTGATGCTCCGCACCGCCGAAATGCCCGGCGAGGCATCACCAGCTGAGGTCCAAGGGCTCAATCAAAACGGGGAACCTTGAGGCAGAGCCTGTCGGTCAAGCAGCGTTAAGCGTTTCCTCTTGGTGGACCCCCAGTCGATTTTCTCCGCATTCCTGGCTGCCATGGGCCCGGTCTGTTGGGCCCTGGCCCTGGCTCTGGGGGCTGTGGTGCCACCGCCCGGATCGTCGGTCAGGGTCCGGCTGACCTGCCCGCTTGCCCGCCGGAATCGAGGTGGCCTTTCAATCACCGCAGCGATCGGGCATTACACAAAGCCGATCGAATGGACGCCTCCCGCAACGGTGATGACCCGAAAGCTTGCTGCTGGAGACGAATTTCAGCGCGGCCGATCGGGAAAATCCTGTCGCCGTTCAAAGATCTTGCCTTGCCCCGGGTGGGCCCAGGCTCTCGTCGCCAAGACATCGATGGCCGCATCGCGAGTGAAGGTCTTTGCTTGAAAAGCACACTACAAGCGTTCCCTGGAAAGACATTCAGCAACCTCCACGATCTGAGCCCCCATCAGCGCTTGCGCCATTCCGGGCTGATTGGCCCTGGCCGATTTCGCGATCGCGACGGTTGCCCTTTCGGCAGCGCCGAACTGGAACAAGGATGATGCGGGTGCCACCTGCAGCGGGGCGGGATCCCCCTGATCGACGACCACAGCCGATGGGGCAGTGCCGGCAGCGGCCTGATTGCACCACAAGTTTTTGATCGCCGTCGATGGCCGCTGGCTGTGTCACCGGATCAAGCCAAACTTCACCGCTTCCGGGCACCCACGGTGATGCCGGACCAGGCCGCCAACCCGCCGGCACGTGAATCACCTGCTGCGGATCGGACAGCCCTGCGCTGCGGCGTATGTTCGACGCGAATCCAGCGGTGTGGGGACGGCCCCGCGAGGCGAGGCTGATAGCCGATTCGGCATCAGGCAAGGAGCAAGCGAGGCGTGCAATCCGCATCGGTGGGCACACCGCGGTGGGAGGTCCTGTTTTCCCCCACCGGCCGCCGGCATCCAGAAGAACGGCCTGGCTTTCTGGAGCAACGCCTGGGCCAGGCCACCAGCCCACGTGACATGCGGCCCTGTTCGTTGCTTTCTCGGCCCAGCGGTTCTGGCCGACCAGCTGGCCCTTCTCAATCACCAGGGGATGGGCGATCCCCGTCTGCTGGCCGATCCGGGATTTCGCCAAGCCGCCTCTTTCTCGGAGGTGCTCGCACCCTGCTCGCGCGTCGCCCTGCCCGACCATCGCTGCAAGATCGAAACTGACAACACCCCATGGACCACGACCGCTGCACGGGGTCGGAAACACCAAAACTGGCCCGCGGCGACAAGATTGCACCACAAATTCGCCGTGACGATGGCCAAGACGGTGATCACCAGGCTCGTTCAACTGGATCGGCGGCGGGCCCCACGCCACCGAGAAGGCGCTGCTGGTCCGTTCACTCTCCCGGTTTTGGCGGGCCCACTTCAACCAGGGAAATGGACCGGATGTGGGCAGGGCGCCGAGCTTGGGATCACCGCGCGGATGCAGCGGAAGCTGGAGCGCAGGCACACCGAACCGATGCGCAGCGGAACCGAGCGTGCTGCCGCATCGCCCCGTAGGCAGCCCACTATTGATGGGGGCCGTTCCGGGGGTGGGATTGAAGTGAGGCGTGTTTTGTTGACAGATCCTGTGGTGACAGATCCTGTGGTGATCGTTGGCGCTGGCCCTGCGCGCTTCCTGGCTTCGGTGCTGAAGAACACGAAGTACATGGACCTGCCGGTCACCCTGCTTGACGCCGTGTACAGTGACCTGGAGCCGGGTGTTCCGTGGCGAGGGCCTGATGCCCTGCGGGCTCGATGCCCCTCGATTCAGATCGCTTCGCCCCGCCTTTGCTGCGCCTCCCTTGCCCAGCCGCCCGCTGAGTGCTGGGGCTTTCGAGTCAATGGCCGCGACTTGTTCCGCTGTCGATGAACCGATGGGGCCAGCGGCCCTGCTGGCTGGTGCCCCAGAACAGCCCTGCCTCCGAAGCGTTGATCTCCTAGGGCCAGGGCCTGTGCCGGCTTCGCTGGCGACCTGGCCAGACCGCGAGGGGTCTGGGTGATCGCATGCCAGACCGGGTTACGCGGAGTTGCGGCCTGGCGGAGCGGGGAGGTGCAAGCCGCCAGGCCTGGTGATCGCCGCCGATGGCAGGGCCTCCCGCATTGCGCCCAAAGCAGGCCTGCGCCTCGATCAGAGAAGCGGAAGCCCAGATCGACATCCTTCTGGTTTTCGGCTACCGGCCCAACCCGCGCTTCGTGGCCGACAACCTGTTCATTGTCCAAGCCGGAGCCAGCGGCGCTTCAAGCGGTGTTCCATGGCGCCCAAGGACGGCGAGCTCCAGCTCCGGCTTGGCTTGATCGCGGGGCCGGGTGAGCCGGATCGAACGCAGCGGCCCGCGGAAATGGGGCGAAGGCCATTGCCGCGGGGCTCTCTCCAGCCTGGCTGTGCGAAACCACTTCCTTGCCCAGGCCGGTCGCGCTCTCACTCCCGCAACGGCTTTCGGTGCGGAGTGGGCAGCGCCCCGCACTGGCATCGGCCAAGGCTTCGCTGCTGCTGGCGACGCGGCCCATCGATTGAGTCCGATTCGCGCCCAAGCATCAACATGGCCTTGCCTGACGCGATCGTGGCGGCCCAATTGGCTGGTGCCGGTCTGGCGGGGAAGGAGGCGGAAGCCGCCGCGATGATGCGGCCCTGGAGTCCATTCAGGCGGAGCGGGAAGCGGAGATCCGCCAGGCCCAGGGCGCTGCAGCGGAATGAGGCTAGGCAGGCGATCTGCTCCGCCGCTCGGGGGCTGGTTCGGCAGACAATCGCCTGCTGAGCCATGCTAATCGGCCCCGAGCTTGAACGCTCCTGGGTGGGTCGGCTAGCAACCGTTGGCGCCTGGGGCTCTAGCCCCGTTCCAACTGATGTCGTCTGAAGCTTCGGCGAGATGGAGCTTCCGTGCGTTCAGGTTGAATGGCAGGATCCGCCTTCTCGCTTTCCACGCCCTGGTTGCCGCTGGCCACCAACCTGCCTCGTCGCCTCTCGGGCGGCGAACCGCTTCGACAAACAGGCCCGCCAAGCGCGCCCCACCTACCCCAACCAACAGCTGAGTTGCGCCAGGTTGCAAAACTGGCCACCTTCGGCTGCGGCCCGTGAGAACACAGCGCGCGAGGTGCAGGCCGTGCCAGGGCTTGGCCGATCGCTGATGGATCACCGTTGCTGTTCGTCGTTCGCAAGGACAGCGTCTGGGACGTGCTCCAAAAAGCCCAGACCGGGGCCTGAAAAAAAAACTTCCCAACGCCGTGCATGCCCATTCGACAGGCAGGGGAAACGGCTATTCAGCCGTTGTCAGGCGCCGCAGTGATCCCAAAACCCCGCCGCGCCAACTCTCAGGGGCCCGGACCCAAGCGGCCTGGGGTAGTGGTGGCGGCCTCGGGGTTCCGAAGTCAGTCCCCAGTCGCAAATTGGATGCGCCCGCCAGGAGGGGAGCAGCCGTTTGGCCTCCTCCGAAACGGCCTGAAAGCAGTCGAGGCGAACCGGGATGGTTCCCGAATTTCCTTTGACCAGTTGGGTTCACATTCTGAGGCGGTGAGCCCTCCTTGGGCGGGCCTGCGCGTGCCAAACCCTCTCCTTGTATGAGCGGGACGATTTGGCCTGCTGTCAGGCAGTTAGTTGGTTGGAGGCCGGAAATGCTCAATCTTCCATGGGCCAATCTGAGTGGGACCGACGGGTAAAAAAACTTGTTTCAGGGGCCACTGGTGAGGGCCACGGAGCTCTTTGGCGGTTTTCTCATGAAAAGGTGACGCCTCCATCCCGTGCGTGACGACCCACCCCGATCCGCTGAAGCTTGCACAGGGCCGAGCGCTGGCCTTCCGCCTCGCCCAGCTAACCGATGACCAGGCCAAAGCAGGGCATTGGTGAGCTTGCCGCGCAGGCAATGTGTCATGCCCGAATTTTAGCCAGGATGGCCACAAGCTTGCCCCGCCCGGCAGTGATTTTTGGGACGGATTCAGCCAGGTGGGGGCAGGGCCCCAGCCGATTTTGGCCGCCGTGGGCCGGACCAAAAGAAGGGGGACGCCAGGGGAAGGGAGCGACCGGCCAGACGAAGCGATGGGGAGAGATGAAAAAACGGCCAAACCCGGGGCCTTCCAGGCCTCTGGCAGGTTCGAGGAAAACACCGGAGGTCTAATTTTTAGGGGTCCGGGGGCCCTGGGGCCCCATTTGCCAACCCCCACCCAGGGGGTTAAAGCCCTTTTTTGGGGAAATCGATTTTTTTTTCGGGGGGGGGGCCCCCGTAATTTGGGGGGTAACCAAAAGGCAAAAACGGTTTTTGGGGGGCGGGGGCCCCTCTCCCCCCCCCAAAAAAGGGTTTTTTTTCCCAAACCCCCGGCCTTGCTTTGCAAATCTCCTCT
>Ga0163217_1032428_pt1 | contig 16320 bp, 12 predicted proteins | sample SynspAceP_FD_185933 | JGI IMG/M metagenome (GOLD analysis project Ga0163217, IMG submission 185933) | Saline lake microbial communities from Ace Lake in Antarctica - Synechococcus sp. Ace-P (PacBio error correction) | ecosystem: Environmental > Aquatic > Non-marine Saline and Alkaline > Saline ... | reverse complement strand
TTTTTTGTGAATCTGTGTAAACTGTTTTATTGTTTAATTGATTAATAATGAAAGACGCTTTGGGCATTTGGTTTGCTTGAGCCAACATTGAAGTTGATGCTTGAGCAAGGGAATGTTGCATTTAGTAAAGCTCATCATTTCTTCAGCATATCTACGGTCCAGTAATTACTGAGAGTTTAGCTTCTGATAAGTTTTTTTTGTCTGTAGCTAAGTTGAAATGTTGTGATCTAAACGGTTTGAACAGCACCTAAATCGCACGTTTGACCTGCATACAGAAGAAATAAGCTCATCAATTATGCTTAGAATATCATCAGATCGCCATTATACAACATCGATATTGTCTATTCCTAGTCCAGCTTTTGTCATGTCTGAAAATTTCAACACTAATATTCACCAGCATTGCTCCGGATTTTGGAATGGAGAATGAATTTCCTACTTTTATGCTTTGTTCTAACACTGCCTTTTTCATCCAAGCTAACTACAGCCTTCTCATTATAAGCTGCTTAATATAGTTTCTTTGTCTTTCATCAGAGGCAGCTTGCAAAGTGCAGTGATCTTCGCTTTCAGTTGTTACTGCTTTACAGGAGGATCAAGAGTGAAATTTCAGTTGTTATTGCTGCTAACTGCCTACATCTCCTTAAAAGTGTCAGGATCTGTACCTGTTTACAGCTACTGCGAGCACGTTAGTTCCATCTAATAAACTTTTGTATTGAATTGTGTGTCGTTTGCCAACCACGTTCATTTTCAGAAGTTAAAAGAATCATTTTCCTTGATTGCTGTTTTATCGTCCTGAGATGTTAGTGTCATTAGCTGCTTGAAACAGTTAAGGTCGCGCATTACGGTTAAATTACTGTTGAGTTATCAGTTAAAGCACCTTTCTGCTTTTGAATCAATGAAATCCCATCTTAGTGCGTTACTGGAAGCTTGAGTCATACTTGAGTTTTTGATTTTTTCATTGTTCTGAGATTGCTAAACCTGCTGCGGTCATCTCCCTGCTTTGTGATGGCGTTAGTCCTGATGACAATATTAGCTAATGAACCACTTTTTTGAAGCGTTAAGCTGATGTTAAGTTAGAGTTAAGGTATTTATTGTGCTGTATTTGTATTAATTCTCATGATTGTTATGTGTGGCTTCCTGCCTAAGTCTATTTTTGTGAAGGTGTTGCCTTCTACTTCTTATATCGGCACGATTAATCTTCTGGCGTAAGTGGTTTTTTTTATTTTATGTTTGACAATTTTTGACAATTAGTAGATTCAAACTACCTTTGCTCTTATATCGTTGTTTTAAATAGGACTTAGGATATTTTGTATGTGTTTTACAAAAAAAAAGACTACCTTTATAGATAGTCTAGTATGTTCGTTTGTAAAATTGGGTACCCATCGATAAAGAAGGCTTTATAAGCAGTTTGCTCCATTGTAAAGTTCCATTATTACTTTTTCAGCTAAAATCAATATGTCTTGATTTTCAGATTAAGATCGTGAGTTTAGGCTGTTTCACTTCATTACGCTCTAATGTCGATTCTAAAAACGATTGAAATTGCTCAGTTTTTAGCACGGTTAGATTACAACATTTTTCGAGTTGTGAATCAGCTCTCCTCATTAATCCGACAATTTTCTGTATCATCGGATCTAAAGCTTTTACATACATCATTTGAAAAAAGAACCTAAATTATCCGGTAAGTCAGAAGCACCTTCTCATTCATCAATGGCATTTCCATCCGTATTCAATTCGATTGAACACCAGGTGCATTTCACGAGATTAAGATTAGCACTTACAATAGATTTTTTTGTTCCATGATAGATTAATACCGGAATTTTCACCGAGCCATCATCCGTGTCACACTTCAAAAGGTACTTCAGTTGTGTTCATCCCTGCAAATATATAACGTCTCCAAAAATTTTACTTCAATGCATTCTACAACGCCATGAATTTCTGATTTCGATTCAGCGTTTATTGGCTTTACGATCCGAATGACTCATCGTGTCGTTTGCGAAGATTGAGATCAGTGTTGATCGCTGTAAGACTCTGTTACTGCTTAAAGCCGAGTCTTGAACATTCGTTCCATTGACAGCGGTCATTAATTGTTCGTTTTTATATTGATCATTTCTTGGGATGATGGTATTATTTAAGTTCTAAAAAACTTAGAAAACACGCAACGGCATCATCAGAGGCTTATTCACTTTATTTAGCGTAGATAGTTGTTTTGGGTATTCATTCATATTACTTTTGTATTTGTGCTTAAATTCTTAAAAAAAACTTTGTGACATTAAAAGAATCTGTTACACACGCATACATTACCACCCCTGTTCGATATGATTAAACGTATCGCAGCATTTTGACACCGACTGAAATAATACGGAGAATTAGCTTGAAATGCCGGTTTGGTATTCATCTGTATCAAGCTACTTCTTCGTTTAATAGACACACCTGAAATAGACTCACGACGAGCTTGTAAAAAGATCTTTACTATCTTCCTGACTTTCAGGCCATGTTTATTCAGCTTGTTGTTTTACAAATTCCCATTTCGTTACCGTGGCTGTTTTAAAGCTCCGAAACGTTGATCCGCCAACTGTTGGTAATGACATTCGTATCTTTATCGTATTCGATAGTCGCTGTTGGATACTCCTTAAAATTGTGTTTGTTAAAGAAGCCAATTCGCTTTGGCACGTGTTCCTGTCTCACAACCAACTCACTAATATTTTTCCCAGCATTAATTTTGTCACATCCGTTTAAGATCGCTTGCATTCACTTTAATGTTGAAGCAATCGCCATCTGTTGCTGCACTCAAATCAAATAAAGGAATCCCTCTCCCGCCATCACTATGTATCGTATTAAACGGCTGTTGCAAAAGGTAAAGCTGAAATCATTTAAATCTGTTTTTGATTGTCAATTTTAACTAGCGATTCTTTGCGGACCCTTTGATGCTGCTGGATTCAATCGTTATGCTGTTTTTCCCCATTTCTTGATTGACTACTCATCCTCCAACGGAAACTGTTGCATGTTTCAAGCAGTTTTTATGGTTTACTTCCATTTAAACTTCCTTGTCCCACCAACGCTGATTATCTTTACCGCGATAAATTTATCGTAATGGTTAGCTTCTACGCCAAGTAATTCCAGCTAGTTCGCCTAACACGCTTATCTTGTTGGTCTAACAAGTTCGTATTGGTGACGCCTTTAAACCGACTACCATTAAAAATTGGCTTATTCAATGAACTGTAACTTTTGTACTTTTGAGTTAAAAAATCTAACACGTCTTTTTCAATACTTGTTAACGTTCGCATTCGTGCAATTTTTCATTGTGGGACATGATGGTCAAGTTATCCAGTAAAATTTCTGTGTATTTTGTGCCACCATCGTTTTAGCAGCCGTAAATTCTGGATTGCGGATCTAAATGGTCCAAGAAGAAAAGACTTTCGCTAATGCTTTTATTCAACCCGTTCTGAAGGCTCATTAAAGATTCCTTCCAAGGACCAGAACATCTGATTTTTGTTTGTGCATCTCTAGATGAATGTTTCATTTGACCAGTTGTTTATTGGACATAAGGTCTACAATGCACAACAGATGAGATCTCACTCCAGTTCCTTAACTGACCAACACCAGGAAATAGCATAGGGATTATCGCTACCATATATTACTTTTTGTCTTGAATTAGCCTTCTGCATTTGCATGCTTACGTTATGACTGGTTGTTTGTAAAGCTGGATTGCTGAACATTCAATACCTTAGTCGTGCAATATTTTTAATATCCAAATAAAACTGGAACATTGCTTTTCCACCTCTTATAGGGGATATCGATAATCGATGATGGTTTTTCAGACTGTATTGCCCGTTCTGTGAGAGATAGTTGAACCTGATGTCTTGGCGCTGATCTGTGATAGCTTCCATCATTTTTCTGATACTGCAAGCTTGCTTTGTTAGCAATAAGTCGTCTCTTGTAATTGTTTTATTTTTCTCCACAATTCCAGACAACGTCTTCTTTATTGAGTCCATTTGCATCAATGCGTTGGAAAAGAACCTTCCATTAAGTTCTTTTATCTGCTATCACAAGCGATTAACTTTAGCACTATATTTTTGATTAGGCTTCTTTTTCTGCTAATAAGGACTTGTTTCAAATTTTTTTAGTGTGTTTCGACCATTGAGTTTGATTTTTCTAATTATTACCTTTACTTCCCTTGCTCATTCATAGCATTGATCCATTACCTGAGCGATTTGTTGTTCAGGTGAACGCTGCTACGTTCCACCGATGGACAATTTTTTAATTGCTTCGATATCCGATATCTTTTTTGAACGGCAAGATTTGCTGAGCCCATTTTTTTAGCTGTAGTGCGGAAATATTGACCTGAACAAATCTTCTTTTTTACCTTGCTATTTTAGATGATAGATTTTTGTTGGCGTATATTGTCTTTGCTCTGACGAACCGCGTTTAAGTGCTAGTTATTAGCATTTTTCACGATTTTCATTTTTCAAGCACTCCTTTTTGAGTTTTTTACTTTAAAGTTATTTTTTAGGGTTAAATTCAGTTTCACAAGTGATTAATAGACTTATTTCTTCTTCTTAATCCATATGGATAATGTTATGAAATTACCCTTAATATTTTTTCAAATTTTAAAAGAGCTAAACTAAGTTCCATTCTACATAAAATGGGAAAACGAAACATCACTAATCTTTAATTAGAAAGCCAAAAGAACGAAACAAATTGTTTTTCTGTTCTTTGGTTGTGTTACAGGTTGAAAGAACGTCAGTATCGGTTCTTTTAGGGCTTGTGCCGTATTTCTTAAATGAGCTACAACGCTAGTCATTCGGAAAAATGCATAAATGACTGGAGGTAAAAGCATTCCCTGCTTTTTCCATTTATCCTATTTTTCTTTCGATGACTGAGCAGAGTCTCCCAGCATGCCTTACTTTAGTTTTTTGATCTTGTTTTTGGCTTAGGTGTTGGTGATTCTTGACGGCCGAAGCTATTCGTGATGACGACGACTTCGACCTTCCTGCCCTAATTAGTTTGTTGTTAACAAATAATTTTGATAGGGGTTCGTTCGGTCATTTTATCTAGTTCGACGACTGAGTTGTGCCTAGTGATAGGAATCTTTTGATTGAGTTTGTTTTTCGCCTAGCATGACATGAAATGCAGGTGGAACATCCATGATTAGATCCGATTATTGACATTATTTGATGTTGTTGTAATCGATAATTCTTGGAATCCAGGTGTTTGAATGGCTACTCGATCGGCCTGTTTCAGTTTTATACTGCGTTTTTTTCTTGAAACTGGTGTTGCTGTTTTGAGCAGTTGGCTTTTTATGGTTTCAAAACTTCTGGCACTCGTTCCTCCGTTTCATCATGATATTAGAAATATCACTTACTGTATCCAGTGAAAATTTGCATGATTTCACTTTTCGATTAGGTCGCAACCTCATTTTAAACGCAATTTACAGACATGTATCTGCAGCAATTTTGTCGTATTGAACGTCTTCGATTTTTCCAAACTTCAACGTCTGGTGGTTAGGATATCGACACTGTTCGTTCTAACATGGTTGCCATCGACGTTTTTGGAAGATGAGCCAATCATGTGATTCATGGCTGTTCGCCGACTGCAACTCAATTCTCAATTCGTGAATTCATTTGCCGTCGCATCGCATCGCCAATTCCGATCATTAGATCGGCGGATAATGATGGCATCGGTCACATCCATATATAATAGTTACTGCCAACTAAACCCTGCTTTAAAATTTCAAATCGTTTGTCACCACTTATAGGTGTTCGTGCTTCTTAATTAATCTCTTCAAATTTCACACAGGAGAACACGTGGCGTTGTAAAATCGTTCACGGTGGCTTAAAATAGATGATAACTCGTGCGCTTGGAACATCGGATATTTCCACTTCACCAATGATATCTTCCTTGGTCTTTATCAATGCATTCCATTTGTATCAGTTAAGTTGTTTCAGGTAGGCCCATTAACATCGCGTCTATTTCTTCTTTGAAGAGCATTTCATTATCAATCAGTTTAATCTCTCCTTCAATATACTGTTAATACTTCTACTGCCCTATTTTTGCCTTTCAAATCCGGTTTAACAAGATAATGTGTGGCGTTGTTCGACTGACATAACCAGTGGATCTGACGTTTTTCCTTCTTAGTGCGAATTAATGTCACCCAACTCCAAACTGCAAAAAGTTTTCTAACGTTCAGGTAGCTTCTCCTAAAAGTACTTCCAGATTTACTTGGCAGAATTTAAACTGATTCTATTCGTTTGTAATTCAGAACGGTCCGCTCCTCTTTCAGTATCAAACCAATCTTCAAAACTCAATATTATCTAAAAATCGTTCAAAAAAAATATTGTAGGGAAACGCAAAATTTAGCAAACGTCCGCACATCAACAATGCAACCGTAAATGTTCACTAAAATGACCGGTTCATTAGGGGACATGTTTTGTAAGAGCTGTGGATTGGTTTCTGTTTCTCTAGTTTTACATCTAGCTCGATAACGTTCACGCCAAGGCCAATTTCAAAAGAATGGACAAATCGCCCATAGTATCTGTCAGAATGGCTTTCAATATCGGTAAAGGCTCCGTTTTGGTTGTTGGTTCATCATTAGAACCTCACTTCAGAACTGCACACAATAGATCAATTAATTGCAGAGAGAAAGCTGCGGACATTAATTCGATAATTTGTGTGCCTTCTACGGTTAGAATGAACAAACCCCATTAAACGTAAAAACGTGGAACGGATTGGACAAACTCATCCAAAAAACTAACTTGTTCAACTGAACAAGATGCAATTCAAATTATTTCTAATGCGTGATAATTCAGTTTCCGGACCAATTTTTGAAAATTCTTCAAAGACCATGTTTACGGTACTTGATGTTCACTCTTTAGAAAGGCGAAGCAGGACGGTCTAAAGTCGTAGACTTTTCATTTGTTTTCTCGTTTTCCTTGTTCTTACAAGGTCATACTTTCATCAATTTTCTCCGCTTTAACAGCTTCAATAAAAGAATCAATTTCTTGTTGTGATAAAACTTGTTTCACTATTATCCCTCATTCTTATAACAATAGTGTCTCCATATTAATTCATATTCACTATCTGATCTTACTTGAATCAATCGCAGATATGTGATCATCGCTTGATTAGATAATTGCTGAATATCAGCTGGTCTATTTCATTGACCCACTCAAACATCTACTTCACCATGAATGCCAACTTTTCATTCCTTGTTTTCACAATGGATACTATTATTGTAACATATTCTTCGTTTCAACAGAGGATTAAAAGAAGTTTGTAAAAAATTTATCAACGTAATTTCACGTTGCCTTCTAAGTTAATTAAACCTTGCACCCATTTGGCGATTGCGGGAATGGTTGTCCAGGCATTTTTTTTAAGATTCTTCACGTTCTTCGATAGAAAGCGGTAGTACTTATTACTTAGTGTAAAACAAATTATTTGTGTCATCTAGCATAGCCGCGTGCTTTGCTTGTCTAACGCATTAATACACGGTCTGTGTTGTTCAAAAGGTTTGACAATAAATTTCAACTGCTCAGAACGAGATGGCATCACATTACCATTCCTTGTGTCCCATAAGGCGGCTACACCATCAACTACTCTAGAAGCTGAATCAAAGCTTTGATTGCTTCAAGCTTCAACGCCGCTCCATTCTTCTGGCATTCGTTAAGTCATTGTCCTAAAGTCTGTTTTTCAACTTTTGTATTTTTCAATGGCTTCGTAAGCCGTTTGGTGCCTCTGCCACCACTTCATTACCATTCTTTTGTAAAAAAATCCTTAGTTTCATTCTCATAAATGCTGCATCGTCATACTATCATTACTCTTTTTGTCAATTAATCTTCTCCTCACTCTAAATTAATTCAAACATTTTTTCTAGATTCCTGGTTGCAGGGAACAAAATACAATGAAGACTCTAATCAGGTCTCCAGCATAGTAAAAACTCATTCTTGATGATCATTAACGGATTCTTCTATTGTCCCTTGTTTCCAAATAGGACACTCTCATAATCGCCCAAACATATCTTTTGTCAATAGCGGGACAGAAGTTAACAAGTTGAACTAATTCCAATATTTAATCAATCGCATGTTAAAAAACGAATGGACTAAATATTAACCAACATCCTGTTAAGGCTGAATCAGCTCAGTTGCTGCTGAATTACTCTATTCCTACTGCATCAGGCATGCTTGACAATACTTTCAGAAGCGGCTTGATCCGACGGTGAAAGAAACATCCCATTGCATCGCCGAACATCCGTATCATGACGGCTTTTACGACTGCGCTTCTGGCATGATTTGGTTCATAGACTTCTGAGTTAATCAACATTTCTCAATTATCGGAACCGTCATTTGGACGGTATCGATTAATTGAGACAAACTCGTTGCTGCTTCCCACCGCCAATATTAATCACTTCTTTAGCGCATTCTAATTCTAAGAGCAGAATTACTCAGAGTTCATGTTAGGTCTCCTTGATTCGTTTCTTTCAGCAATACTAGCAATATCAAAATCATGATAATACCGCCATTTCCATAATCGTTGGCCCTAGTATTTCTTCATTATGCTTAATTCTTTGCCTAGTTTCTTAATGGCAATTTCTTGTGTCTAATTAATATCGTTCCACGTAATGCGTATTGTTTGTCTCCTTGATTAACTAAATCAAGTGAAAATTGTCTCTTCTATCGCAGGGATATCAAAGGGACTTCATTAATCGAATGACTGGAAGAGGCCACTTCTTCAAAACAGGGATAAATCTCACGATTGTGGATTGAATAATATTCTTACTGGCTGCTGGTTTGACTGGATTTTTTGGACAATTCCAAGCGGGCATAGCGAATGTTTCTTCATCCTACTTTATCAACAACGATTGGATAATAGACAACGTCAAAGCAAGTTAATTTTAAAAGTCGTTCCTTTATTAATGGACACTGTGCAATTATCGATGGTTGCCGCCCAACAGATTGATTTTCTGTTTTGACGACATCCTCAACCGCCAACGCCCAAGGGAAATATGTGACTTCTTTTGCGTAGAAAAGCCAGCATGCAGATCAAGTGTTGCAATTCTTTATCGTTAGTCCTTCTGTTTGAATGCCTTTTCTTCTCAGCCGCTTTCTCTAATGACTACCGGGTCTTAAACCCGTTGCCATCATCCAGAAACGGTTAAAGAACACACCGGTTCCTTCTTGATAAGCGGTGATTTTTATTTGCCCTTTGCAGCTTACCTAGCGTCACTCGTTTACTATGGTGCTTCAACCCATGGTCGGCTGCATTTCTGTGATTAAGTGAATCAAGGGTTCTCCCAGTCAGGATAACAACGGTGCGATCTAGTTCCTGTATCTCCCCTTCATCACTAATTCAATTCTTTATTTAAATCATTGGCTAAATCACGTTACCATTTCTGGGAGAAACGACTCATCACTGCGTTAACAGGTTGCATTTCTAATTTTCAAGATAACTTCTTGCAATTCTGAACTGATTCGGGCAACCTTTGTTCAAGTGGCTTCATTTAGTTCTGCTGATTGACAGTTGTGTACTGAAAATCTTCTAATGTGTCCGGTTAGATAACCAATTCGGATACAAGGTATAAGGTAAAAATTCTCTTACCCCACTCTCTTCCGCCTTCCTCCTCCCTCTCTTCATACTCCCACTACCTCCCCCGCCCTCCTCCCCCCCCTCCTTCTCTTCTCCCCCTAAATTATCATATCGACTCGATAGAATGGATTCATCGCTTGTTTTTGTGGCGTTTTTCGCTGACTTTTTTAGTACGATCCGTCTCTATTTTAAACTAGTCTTGTCGACAACAGCGATTTCTTTTGGTTCTACTCGTGCTGGCAAATTGGTTATTTTAATAAGCTCTTGGGCATCTGATAATGCGTTTCAATCAAAACCCGCATCAATTTCGCTATTGGTCTAATGCCAAATTCTTAACGGTCTTTTCATCTGCTTACTTAAAAGATGAGTTTAAAATATTTCTCCAAAATCTTCATTTTTCTAAACCCTTCTGTAGTGGGCTCAACGTAAAGCACATCGCCTGGCTTGTTCTAATTTATCATCCCAAGAACACACGGGCATTTTCATACTGCTATCTTCGCACTTTAACCGCTAATCTAAATGCATTAAAAACCTCTTTCTTCGCGTTTTCTATTACTTGAATGTCGAATCGGTCTAGTTTATGTAAAATCTAGATTAAACTGTTCATCTGTGGTTCTGTTGCTTCAAACAATGGCTTCCCTTTCTCCATTTACAAACAGCAGTTTAACTTGTTCAATAATGTTGAGAGATATCGCGTTCGACATTATTTTCTTCGCGTTAAGTCTTCAACCAATTCTGTAAGTATCGTAAACAGTCGAAAATGAGAGCAATAGATTGTTCATCCGCTTGAAACCACATCTGATTTCATAAGATCAAACACATTTCTCCATGTATGGGTAAACCTTTAGCCATCGCTATCGAAACCCATAGTAGCTTGCCATACCTTCAATGGTTGGTGGCGATCTAAACATCACATCGACTATTTCAGATTGTTCAGGAATGTTTGTCTAATTCAAGAGTCTTGTTCATTCAAACTTCGTAAAATGTTCATCGCTTCCTCAAAAAAAAATTCGAGGTATTTACTCATTTTCATCTTACTCCATAGTGTTCCTCCTGTTTCGTCTGTTGTCCTCCACATCTATCGAGACCAACAAACATCCTTTGCATTTCACTCCTCGAATTGGAGTTTTTTGTGTTTCTAGTTGAACGTTTATTTTACAGTTTTTCGTACAATAAAATGCAGATATTTTTTTTCAATCCATAGTATTTCTGGTTGTAGATGGCTTTCTTGGTGCACCTTGTGAAAAAGATGCCCCTTGCAACGAAGCGAAATCGCTAAATCTTTGGTTACAGCTCTTCGTTTGACTTCATTTTTAACGTAAATGGTCACATTGCGACAAACAATGATATTGAAAGTTCTTGCCCAAATTTATCGGCAATTTAAATTCATGTCGTCTGAAATTGAACCTTATTTAATAACCGGTTTTAAATAATAGCGCTCCCTCTTTTTCGTCAAAAAAGTTGCCCGTTCTCTCATATAGGAACATTTTTCTTTCATGATTTTTGTATATGCCCTCTCTCGCTCTTTTAAGAAATCGTTTCATTCAATGTCTGTAGCGGACGATTTTTTCTTGCCATTCCTCAATTGATGCTTATCAAAAATCATCGCCATTCGAAATAAGCTTCTGCTCCAGTGAGCAAGCCGCACTCATACTTTCACTTGAAGGATATTTTGTTTGGACACACCTTCAATTGGGATTTCGAATTTCTTCAAAGACTATCTTGCGTTGCCGAAAAGAAAATCAGATCACATTTGATGGTTGATATAATCCAAAAAATTGGTTTGTTGGACGCATTTCATCTTTTTCTATTCGTTTGAATAGTCTTCTACGTAAAGGCCCCCAGCATTTTTCATGACGCTTGCATTCTCTTTGCAATTGTTTTTCTTTGTAGCCAGCTAGATTAAGATTAAATTTTTATTGGTCCATTCATTAAAAAAAATCGTAGTGAGTTCCATTGTCTCATCCTTATCATCCAATTTATCCTGATCCGATTAGTTCTGTTAAACTAGGCTACTTCATTCTACAACGGCGCTTTTTTTGATTTGCATTTCCTGCATTGCCATCACAACCGCTGTTCACGATCTTGCGGGGCTAGCTGTAAACCCACCCTTTTTTTTTAAATTTCACTCCATCCCTACACTGCCATCACTGTCCCATTCGGTTAAAATAACCCCGACTAATGCGATTCGTAAACACTTGCTGCAGATTGGAATAATAATCCACTGGCAGGTCTTACTCCTTAGATTTTAGTGATACGTCTAACGCAATTTTGTTTGTTGATGGTCATATGAAAAATCTCCAGGAGCAGATACACTGTTCCATTTTCAATCGCATTCCTTCTTCGCTTCAACAACGGGTAACCGAGGATTTCATATTTAATCGCTTCAGCGAACGACAACGTAAACCTTTAGGCATATGTTGAACAATGATATTGGGAATGCTAAATTTTCTGGCTAAGTGTGAATAACCTGCAATAAAAGCTTCTGTGGCCCGCGTAGAAGCACCCGATTCAAAGCTTATTGTTTGGGAACCTCTTTGCCATTTCTTGTCTTACGGGTAACTTTTTCAATTTGTTTTCTTAGAAGGTGACACTTCTTCTTAATTTCGTACTACGGTTTGATTCTTTTTTTCAATCTCTTTTTTAAGATTCTTCTGCTTGATTTTTAAAATCCACCGGCTTTCGATAAAGGTCCATTGCACCCAGTTTAACGCTTCAATCGTTATAGCTTCTCCACTATGGAGAACTCATCATCACTACCGGATAGCATATTCTTGTTTGATGATTTTAAGTTTCCAGTCCATTTAAACCTGCCATTTCGATATCGTAACGTCACGATATCTTGGTTTCAATAAGGATGACTTTTAACGCATCACGACCATTTTAGCCGTTCCAACAACGCGTAAACCCGTTACCTCTGATATCATTTCAGTTATATATTTTTCTCATGAACGGAGAATCATCACGACCAAACACTTTTAATCCCCCCACATTTGTTATACTCGCTCCTATCCTTTTACAATATAATAATTTCTCGGTTGACCATACGAACTTTAACTGTAAAGGTAGTTAAAAGCCACAACACTTGTTCGTTCCATGTTCTCCAGTATGATTTCCCAAAAAGAATAGTCAATAGTTTTAGACTACGTTTCCAACTGCGGCAACCATTTCGCTTCACCAATACTTCCTATAAAGTATCCGGTTTGATGTTTGAAACATCCCTCGCACCCACCAGCATTTTTAGCTATTAAGTTTTTGTTGTTTGTTTCTATTTCTTACGCTGAACCATTTGTGGGATAGCTAAAATCAGCAAACTTCTGCAATTTTATTCGCATTTTTAAATGAACTGCCTGTCTGGTAGCATAATGTGACTTGAGGTCGCCATTTTTTTTTTAGGGATCATAAATGGCGATTCCTACACAGGAAACCTAGCAATTGGCTCATAATGTTATCGGCTATTCCTCGCTACTTTGTAGTCTGAAATACCTACTTTCTATTCCGTCCATCATGCGTCTTCCCCATTCTTCATAGCTTACACTGTACTTATTGATCTGACATTCATACAGCCATCTTTCTTCCAATTCTACTGCATTGAGAACAAACCACCACATCTACATCGCAGCCACTAATACAATGCCTTCTTCTGTTTTAAATAAAGCTACGTACATATTTGGCGGCATGTCGCTTTCTTCTGCTATTTCATCTTTTGAAACTTCTTCAAAATTGCTAACAACGAAAACATCTTCTACTACTAAAACAATTTTAGTTCTTTCCAGTTCCGCAAACAATAATTGTTTGTTCTTGTTGGCCACCGTGGTTTTTTGTTTGAACAATCGCCGCATAAATCAATTAATTGGCAAAAGTTTGGTCGCTATAAGGAATAGCACCTAATAATAAAAGAGGTGTCTGGAATTCTAGTTGGGCTCTTCCGACATAATAATTTTTTCGTCGCGATGATCGGTTATGGAAAGTTTTGAGCGCCCACTAGTAAAAACAAATAAACTTTTCCATGTTGTTCCTCTAAGAACATTATTTTGATCGGTCTTGTTTACATTAGAATAACAGAAAAACCAGCAGGCAATCTTTTGTGCAAAAAAAAGAAACCATTCGCTTTCTATTTTTTACACAGCGGAATTAACCGCTGATTTAGGCCCTATCGCTGGGACGACTATGTGAACGCATTTTAATTTTTAAAAAGCCCTTTGTTACTCTATTTTAAAGCGATTGGTTTCATTTCAGCCAAACGTTTTGCAATGTTGTCTAATCATGAATGTTGCGCTAAATATCTTCCTTGTAGCTAATATTTTCTTCCGCATTGGCGGATACTTCTTCCGTCCCAGCAGAATTTTTCTTTTGCGCTAAGCAGCAATGTTTTTCAAACTGAAGCAACGGCATATCTTTTTGTTCTTATCGATTTGACTGCTTTAACCCGACTACGTTGATGATATTTTCTACTAAAACATCCCATTTGTCCCCAGTAAACGCTATTAGCGAATCAATGGGCTTCCTCAATATGTTTTGTTTGTTTTTCACTTTCTTCAAATGATTCACTCATCTTAGGCATCATCGTCTGAGAACTCTTTTGAACGGTCTTGATAATATTGTATTGCTTTGTGCTTGATTTCAGCACTTTGTTCCGCTAATTTGCCTTCACTTCGGTCAGCACGACAGGAACCCTCTACCGATTCTCCAAGCTCTTGGCTGCTTCTATAGAGCGTGTATGCTAACAAAGTTGTTTGAGCTGAAATTGCCACTAATCGCTTTGCTGATATGGGTTCGATTACTTTGAATATCTCCATCTACAGCGTTATGCTCAGTCAATGAACCATCATTTGAATATTTGCTTGGCCAGTTTTCATAAAATCGGCCATTTTTCCTATTGCGTCCATTAGCTACCGTTGTTCATTCGCACCTTCTGACCAATTTCTTGAACGCTCCTTCAAACTTCTGCTAAATCGTTGAAAGTTCTTCCATTTAGTTGCTGCTTCTTCTGTATCTTGTGGTTTTTCACGTGGTCTGCTTCGTGCCAATTCCACTGAATGTTTCAGAACTTTCTGTTAGCAGATGTCGTTGTTTTGAAATTTCTGTCAACGACGCGTATCCCATGATTGTTGACTGTTTTTCTGGATATCGCAACCAATTGTTTTGTAATTTTTTTACCATTTCATTAAATGCGAGTAAGCGATTTGGATTTAATCGTCGCCATTAGCTTACTGTCTTATTTTAACGGCTAGATTTTCAAAACCATTTATTCTAGGTTTAGAGAAATATCTGAAACGCAGTCTTTGTACCGTCAAATTCCCTTGCTCAACTCGGTAAAATGCTGAAAGTGATGGCGTTTAGCTACCCTTTTCAAACCATTGTAAACTAAGAATAGCCGATAAAAAGTGCTTACGATTAAAGAGACTCCAGAAAAACAATCAACCCAACTTTTGTACTTCGTGATTTCTCTTGGGCCATCTCATTCGGCATGAACCGCCCATAAATACGATGACACCTAATCGGACAACTTTTCGATAGTAAACTGAATTCTTTATTAAAGGTTTCATCTAAGATTAAAACCATATTGATTCCCCTCCTCGTTTAAAAAGCGGCTTTATTGAGATTTCTTGTCCATTCTTGTCATTGATCTCTGGATATCAAAATACGGTCCTTATCTGAAGCACAAAATTTCCCTGTCTTGGGCCAACTTGTGATGAAGTAATCATTCTTGCAAGCTTTTCAAGACTTACAATCCATCCTACTACACCAATGACTTCACTTTCCTTAACCAATTAGCCTTAGGGAAACGGTTATGCCCATCTCTCCTGTGACAAAATCCGGGTATACGGTTCCAGTCCAAAATATCGCGCCACGACGCGCAACATTCTCTTTGAAACCCAAACTCTTATCGCGCTATCAAAATGCAAGGAATTGGCTCTTCTCTGATCAATCCTCCATTATTGGTGGCATAGTAAGCAATCCGCTATATAAGCCACTTTGGCCTTTTCAAGGGGGGGCCTTTTTAAACCAATTCAAAAAAAAAAAAAAAAATTTCTTTTTTTTTTTTTTTTTCTATTATGCTGCTTCCATCTGAGTCCATTTTCCATACTTCTAAAAACTAGCATTTTTGGGAAATACTTCTAATGTTATCTTTCTAATTTTGTCCTGCCCAATCAAAATTGATGGACCTTGAGTCGTTGTACTTTTCTCGCTCGCTTCGATCGGTTAGGCAAATAGGATTTTTCAGTACTCATATCGTTAATAGCAAAAACCACTATACCGGAATAATTAAACAAACAAAAAAACAAGGTTGCTCCAAACTTTTTCAATTCATATTGCTTCTCTTCTGGACTTCCATTTGTTTGATTATTCGATTTCTTTTTTGCGAACACTTAAAAAGCCTCCTCTTATGAATTAACCTGACTAGTTCTTATGATATGGCACATTTTCTTGTTTGTTCTGCTGTATCATTAAAATCTGATAATGTCAAATTACTAGCCATTTCTTTATATCGGCTAGTTCCGTGTTTTTTTAAGCGCTTTTTTAGTATTTTTTAAAATACTTATTGGCTAAAAGAAACGAAAACAGGTAAAACCTGAGAATAGAATAGGTTTTTCGCTATTTATAAAACCCCTACTTAATCACCAAAACACTCTATGCTTGAACGAGTAATCATCCTGGTTTAACTTATCCTTACTTTTAAACAAGTCTTTATTGCTTAGGGATTTAAATCGGCTTGGATTCTTCCCTTTATTGATCTGG
>Ga0163217_1119807_pt1 | contig 16324 bp, 10 predicted proteins | sample SynspAceP_FD_185933 | JGI IMG/M metagenome (GOLD analysis project Ga0163217, IMG submission 185933) | Saline lake microbial communities from Ace Lake in Antarctica - Synechococcus sp. Ace-P (PacBio error correction) | ecosystem: Environmental > Aquatic > Non-marine Saline and Alkaline > Saline ... | reverse complement strand
TAATGTTTTTTTTGAAGAAGCCAACAGTGCTTTTGATTTCAAGAACATTGTCTACAGAAAATTGCCGTATGTTTGACGTCCAGAGCATAACCCAAACTTCACCCACTACCAACATTTGGACAAGAACTATTTTCCGTAAATTCCACTAATAGTCATTTTCCCGAGGAATTTCAAGAACCTGCAAGGCTAATTTCAAACCATCCATCATTACCATCTTCCTCTTTTTTGAGAGGTCTGACGGGCAAATTTACCTTATCCTTTCCTTTTGGCGTCGCAACTCCCCATACAGGGACCTTCCGTTGCCACGGCCTGCAATACCATGTTTATTGCAGAATACAACTGGGATGGTTTTCTAATCCTGCGAACGCTGAAGTGATATTAGAAACTAATAGAAAAACAATTGTACTGAGTGTGGCTTTTCGTCATTCTTACTAGACAATTATTGGGTTCTTATTTTACCATACTCCGCCCCTCATATGGCACGTCATTCGTGTATTTCTTGGACTGGCACCTTTTCCTATTTCCATCTACAAAGACACGGTTATGGATGCTCTCCAGCCTTTTCTCCATATTTCAAAGTCCCATCATAATATTTAGGACTCTGAAGAGTTTTGCTGGTTCTGAATCAACTCCATCTTCCCTTCGGTTTTCCGAAAGTAATATTCTCGCAATCTACCAGAGCGGACAGATCTTCTGCATAATTGAGTTCTATTGCACGTAGTAACCGGGCTCTTTCACCACTACCTTCCAAGTCACTTTTACCCTTAATCTGTCCAATCTTGGGCGCTTGTTCAATATGGTCTCTCCACTCCCGAAATTTTTTCCATCCAACCTTTTTTCTGTGATGGCAGCACCTTCCGCTGTGGCGAAATCCAAAGGAAGTACCGTTTGGCAAAAATGGGGCTATCTAAGGACTGGAGCGGTATGTACCTCAGGACGGCCATCTACCCTAAAAACAACAAATACAATATATGGAAATCAAGCTTTCTTGGACGTTTGGCCGGAAGAATTAATGCGGCCCAATCCCCATCCCTGCTGGTTCTCAATTTTAGGCTGTTCTCGTTTACCTCTATGCTTTGCGGACGGTAATATTATTCTTTAGGCAGGACAGCCACAATTACCATCTTAGGCCATTCATAAAACGCAGACGGTTCAATTTGCCGTTGGAAAGGAATAATTGGTAACCCATCTTCCCCAGTGCAAACTTTCGCCCCCAGGCGAAGCAGCAGTCTTATTAAATTACCTGACTGATATCTACATCCACTTCTCCCGAAGGCTTTAACGATTCTGCGCCTCTGACGGAATACTTGCCATCAGGTTTGCGGGCCCCAACATTCACATATAGGTGGCCCCCCGCGGCAGTGTAGAGATCTATACTCTTTCCAAAATGCGTTTAGGGCTCTTCCAATTATGATCGCTACCAGGCATATTCCCCAAGGATGTCCATCCACTGGTAACCACTTTACCGTTTCCCATGACCCCCAATATTTTTTAACGGGAATATTCATTTATCGCCAAGGATTTATAATCTCCTAATCCCGTGGCCTTGCACCCTACCAGAACATCATAGCATTGGGTTGAATGCTTGCGCACCCACATCGACCAATTCTGCTACATATTTCTTCTCCATATTTACCCGGAAAAAGATCAAACCAAAAACCATTTGGCAATATCCCCATATTCCGTTAACTATTTCCTTACCCTGGGGAAAGGCACTTATTTTTGAAATAATAGTCCGAAGTTCACCGTCTTTTGCCTTTTTTTTATTGGACCTGGGACCGCCATTACCCCCCGGAAAGGTCCAGTCCTGATTTTGTCGCGAATAGTAAAATCAAATCCCAAGCCCACAAGTTCGTTTACAGGCTCTTGCCAGTTCTTTTCATTTAGGGGGTCTCTGGCAAAGGGAGTGGCCTTTAACAATATTGAAAATCATTGCTTTTGGAGTCGTACATGGCAAAACCATCATTGGTGTTACTCGGTAACGACCAATATATTTCATTACCGGCTCTTTAGCCAATTGGGCAATTGCCTTGGCATCAAAATTTTACTGGATCGAAGTTTTGCCTCCGCCATATAATTCGTTCAACGGGAATATTGCGCCCTTCTAGGATTCATTGATCCATTCGCTTAATCCCATAATAGGTGCTATCTTTCCATTTGTTGGCAATGGTTTGGAGTAAAATACCACACATGGATAAACATGGATAATTGCCATGCATTCAATAGGGCTGTTTCGGAGCGGGGGCATTCTGCGCCCAGTTGTATTCTGTCGCCCCACATTTTCGTCCATTGATCTGGTTTTGTCATTTGCTTGCTGTATAAGGTGTGAAGCACCAAACTTTAGTACAAATACAATTTTTTTTTTCATTTTATAATAGATTGGTAATTTATTTAATAATGCAGGTTACAAGGCCTATCATGTCAAGGATTATTTTTTGAAACTTAGCCATACCAATTCCATATTAAACCAAATTTGACCATTAGATCAAAGTTTGTCCTTTTTCTTTAATACGTTGAAAGCAACGAAACGTAATATCCTGTGTAAAAATTTTTGGTTCTGAAGTGTTAATTCCTGTGATTTTGAATGAGGCACCCAAGACAATGAGGGTGCCACAATAACTTTTGGACTAATGGAAACATCGAATTACAATCAAGGGATTTACCAATATAAATTCCCTTTTACAATTTTCTCTATATAGACATAATACGGCGGGATGTAACTTTGTTGTCTTTATCTATAAGTTGCGCTTCCATATTCGTATTTACCCGCCGGAATCTACCAGTAAGGTTACTTCTTTTCTGCCCTGTTTTTCAATTTTTCTCCAATTTCTCCAAGTCGGCAACATACAAATTAAGCACTTTCAAAATCTGATTTTACGCTGGCCGGCATAGTCCTAATCAGCTCACTATTTCTGTGCCGGGAAAGTTGCGTTAATTGCCAATCCGCTTTCCCTTGGAAATCGCAGAGGCTAATTTATTTTCCCCCATTCTTCTTACGAATTGCACTTTCCATCTTCCGGTAGCCTGGACTGCACTTGCGGCCCCGATTGATGCCCACCATGCCATTAAATCTTTCCTGTAAGCATATCGTGTGCAGAAATACGAAACTATGGGTTTTCTTTGTGGAGATCCCACTTTTATATAGGCATATTTTTCTTAAACACCTTCATCCATAAAGGATTGCCACCATTTTTTCATAACCCAAGGCCAGTTTTTCAAACTACTTTCCGGGATGGTTGACGATAACCATTTTTTAGTCTGACTCGATCATTGTTCATATTATAATTAGTTCAGTTCCCGTTTAACAAACCTCAATTGCTCATCCCATCAAAGAGTATTCTTCTGTTATTTTGACCAAGTTTTGCAGTCTTTGGGTATCTTAATATACAGTGTCTACTGGGCCAGTTTTCCGTCCATTGCCATTAAAGCAAGGGTTTTAGACTTGTTTCCATCCAAAGGTTTCAACAGGATTAAAATCCAGTCCCAAATTACGTCTACAAAAGTTGGCAGGGCAAATCATAGGCTGCGGCCAATTTGTCATGTCCTTTACATCGCGTAAGTTGACCATCTGGCCAGCGCTATAAAGAGGGGCACCTCCTATGGCCACTTCATATTCACTTCCTTTTTGAACCCCTTAATCCTGGCATTCGTAAACCTTGCTTTCCCTCCTTGCGGTACATTATTCTGTTTCATAAAGATCAAAATTGGTATTGTCCGCTATCTTCAATTCGTCCCAAATTCTTTTGCAACAACTAAATTTGTCGTCGATATTTGGTTATCATCCCTCGTAAAACCGTTGATTACTGCTCCTCTCAAGGCCCTTGACATTCTTATACATATCAAGTTATTCCTTTGGGAGATTTCAATGGGTTCCATGTGGCGCGTTGTAGCGATATAACAGAAAAAGGGTTCGTTCTTGTTTTCTTCTATAAAATCAATGGCTTCGAAAAAGAGACGTCTGTTTACAGTAACCCTTGTATTGAGTTTGGTCCATGTGCCAGTAGGTATCGTCAAAATATCGTTCCCCCAATTAATCCGGGCTTTGGGTGATTTCCACCACCACCATTGGTGAAAACAACTTCATGAAACCCCCTATTCTTCCGGACGGTACGGATTTAATTATACTAAAATGCCAGTTTTCCCGAAAACATACCATTTGTGTATTCATTTTGACGCTCCAATTACTTGCGGTAAAATTACCTCATTCCTTCAAAAGCAGGGACCGGCCAGTTATAGTGTGAAAATACATTTTATCCTTTTTGGTATGTCTTCCGGTCATGATTGGCCCCACGGGTGGGGGCACAGGTGGTGGATACATGAAAAGTATGGTAAATCGGACCGGACTCCTTAATTAAAACTCAATCAATATTGGGAGTTTTTATGTAAGGATTTCCGTTAACAACCTAAATCCCCCATCCCCTGGTCAATCGGTAAATAACCAATGATTCATGGGTTTTTTCTTTACCCAAACTTTGGGCATTTAAAGCCAAAGAGGAGGGTAAAACAAAAATAAAACAACCCTAATCGTAAAAACAAATTTTAGGAATTATGGGTATGTTATTTGGGGGAATATCCCTTTGGCTAACATTCAATTATTCCCTTTCTGGAATAGTTTTCAAAAATTTCATTCTTAATTATTTAATTATTTCCTATGTATACCTTTTATCCCTATCCTGGCAAAGCCATTGGGATTACCAGGAAACAGAGATTTAAAGAGCCCTAAGGGTTTGTTATTATTCACATTTTGAATTTGTGGAATTATTTAATACCCCGGATTTTGAACAAGATTTTTCATTATTACGCAATTCATCGTACTGGGATTGAAATAATAAACTCTCGCTCGGGTCAAGCTGTGGTCCAAACAAATGTATGTTCCAACAAAATCCTCAAAGTTGCCCGTCGCCACATTCAAAGCCTTTCTTAACGACCATGTCGAACCATGTTTACATTTTCGAAGCTTAATTCATAGCCATTTCTCTTTCCAACGGCTTTCTGAATTGTCTTTGCTTAGTTCCTGAATATTCAAGAAGTTCGGCTCCCTTTCCTAAATTTTGTTCAATGGGCCTCTTCGGCTATCAGCTGTGGTCCGGAAATCTCAATTCTGGCTTCGGATAAATCAGAGTACCTCGGCATAACGAATTAAATCCCAATTAAGGTCACTGCTGGCCGTTTCAAGGTTGGCTACAATATTCAAAATGTTTATATAAAAGTACCTCCCAAGACGATGGTTTCGTTTCCTATCAAAATTTTGAGGTATTAGGTCGTTGTAATAATATTTCCTTTCTTCAACCCTTTTTATCCCACCGGCCCTCATAGGATTGAACAAATCCTTGATTTGCATAAAATTTGCACCAGTTTGGCCGAATATGCGGGAATATTTCATAATTGTACGGATTAATTAATGCTGCCAATTCGAGGGATCCACAAAAGCTTTATATTGCTACCATAAAAATATTTCTCCCCAATATTATTTCTTTGGAGGAATCTGAAGATCTGCATATGATGGAAATAAACTTGTATTGTTCTTGAATCGATTTACTTCCTTTGGGATTTATCTGCTGCCTTTTTTATTGATATTCAGTTCCTTTTTGTAAAGGGATAACCTGCCATGGTAGGTAAACGCTTGACAAATAGGGACTTAATGGCACCCATAGTAACTTTTCCCGAGGTGTCATTAAAAAGGTAATCCCGAAGACTTCTGCCAAAGTTAGATCATTCTCAAATTAAAGCATAGATTTATCTCAACAGATTCTGGTTGAGCATAAAAGATTTTCTGACCTAGATCAATAGGATCTGTAATTAGGAACCTCCCGAAAATTCTGACTAAGTTATAGGTAAAAATACCCTTAAAAAACCTTGCCTCACCCAATGTTTATTTTCTTTACTTCATCCATAGCAATTTCCGGAATGGTTTGCAATCGCCAAAATTAGCATTGGCCAATTCCCTTTATAACTCCTATCCAATACACTTTTGCCCGTAACCTTTATTCTGAGGGTATTGGTCAAATTCGAATAATTATTGCTGCCTTTCAGGCCTGGCCCAAATCACTATCGGGCAAGTCCCGGTTGCAAATTTTCCAACTATCAGCCATGGACTACCGCCATATGACCACCCTTACAGACCTGTTAAACTGGAATAGATAGAAAATATAGTTCAGTCTCGCCCATGCTCTGCTGGGGGTCTTAAAAATAGCTTTCGGCCGTAATTATTGGATGGATTGTTTCCTCAGAAAATCGGAACAACTATAAGTGATGAACAGTGAATTGCTGTTTAGCATTAAGCCGCATTCTACGATTTTATAATATTTTTCATTTTGTCATTTAATTTAATTGAATGTTGCAATTCACCCCAATCATTAAAAACTCTAGGCTTGGGTATTGATTCAAAATTAACCTCTCCTTGTCCAAAAGTATTGTCACCTTGTTTGCACCTCAGGATCATAACCTTGATATTTTGTGCTCACCGAGAAGTTTTGTGCTGAAGTGTATATCTTCAGCCTGCTCATCGCAATTTTTCCACAATTTCAGAGGAGAAATTGTTAACCTAACAAAGGTTCATGCCCCCGAATGAAAGACCCATCGCTGATATCATGGGGAAGTTGGTCCAAGTTATCTAGCCGGCGATACTCGCTCCACTGGGCTTATTGGGTTTCATCTTTGATTATCTCTGGGTGGTCCAACGTTCAAAACCGTGGATAAGCTATTTGCAATCCCTTGACGGTTTTTTCTTTGTTGGTCTTGTAGTAATGTACATAATTGTCGTTACCGTATTGGAATTGTAAACTCGATCAATAATTCAAATTCTTATTAAACGGAACGTATGATCAAACTACCGTATCCATCCGGTATTACCTTTTTCCAATAATTTGTTTTCGGTCCGCCTGATTGATTACGCCGTCATTATTCCTATCCTCTATTTCACTGTCTCCCGGCAAATCTGAAATATTTTGGGCTTCTGCCTCTCATCCGTACCCCAGGTACCCAGTGAAACCAATCCAAAGAATGAAAACCCACAGGTTCACCTTCCCTTGATTATAGTCCTACTGGAAAATAATCACTACCTCAGTAAAGGGCCACAAACTTTATTTCTATTCATGGCGATATTAAAATCGGTTTTCCATGAGAAATCCGTGTTCATTATATTCTTTGTATTTCAATAGAAAAATTCAAATCCCTTATTTTCCATACTGCCTATGTTGCGGAATACGGAAGCATAAACCACTTACTGGTCGGCACCGAGAATTCAAAAGCATGTCGGTGGTCAATTTTCGGAGACATCGGCCTCCATTGGAAACTCTCCATTTAAAAAGACCTACTTCAACTCCAGCATCTACCAAAGCCCTGTCTTTCTTCCATTGCAGGGTTTGGGTTTGGCCAACCTGTCTATTCCTATCCCCATTTACAATGGCATCAACTTAAACTACATAAGCATACGTTTCTCCAAGTCCTGAAATAGTGACCAACTAGGCCGGAATTTCTGAGTTTACTGTAACCCCGTAGCTTGTACGCAATTTAAGATTTGAAAAATTTACGTGGCGAATCCTTGATAAAAATCTTCCTCGACTTCCAGGGCCTAATGCTCGAGAAGGAAGAAAGGCATATTTATTAGTGGCCCCAAACTTTTGAGGATCCATCAACACGCCAGTTAACCGTAATTAGATATCTTATTAAAGTAGGCCATAGTTGATTTCTCCGAATAGAATTTTAAACCATTACGCAAAAGCGGTGGAACTAGGGAGTCCTAACCACAGACGCCTTTCACCTTTAAATTGTCGAAGCTGAAAAAAAAAATCATCCGAAAAATTTGAGGGAACCAGCACCTGAAATTGGAACTGTTAACATGTTGCCCATAATACCAATAGGACAGTGAAGGAATGAATTTCGCCTATTTTTCTCTGTAGGTCAAATAATTTTCAAATTGCCATGACAAATGACTCGTTCAATGATTCTTGGTGGCATATCCATTTGTTGTTGTACCAATAAAAACTTTAGTTCTCTCCGGCATATTCATTAACTTTTTGGTCGATACTATTAATCCCTAAAGAAGTTCTTAGATCCAACCTTTGGCCAAAGTAAACATTGGCGGAATATTATTTCCGAGGACGCGTATTGGTTTTCAGGTATCTTCTTATAATCCTCTGCGACCCTTTACCGGGGTTGGACTCTTCCATGCCGGGGTAATCTGCATTGGCTTTGGGCCCAAGTTTCCATCGGGATATTTTTACTGGAATGATAGAATATTTTCTATCATAATTTTCTCCCGACCCAAGAACTACGTGAATACTCTTTCGGTTTGATTATTATAACTAAGACTTACCACCCAACTTTTAAACCAATCTCTAAGTTGGAGTCGAACAACAAAACCGTTCCGAATATCGTTTAAGCACGAATCCTTCATTAATTCCCTTCTTCGTTCATATAGCCTAGAAAGGCTCCATAACGCCGTTTCTCGTTTCCTCCTGTAGGACAGGTTTGGTGATTCTGCGTAAGCCGGCCGGTAACTTCATCCTGCTCAGTCCGCTATCGTAAATTGGATCACCATTAGAATCGACAATTCTTGATCGTTCCTTTTAGTGCGGGATCGGTATATTACCGTTTGCAAAAGCCTACGGCATCATATTTTTCTGCGTTCTGGTAGGACAACTCCTCGATCATTAAAAAATTTTCTTCTCGAATATTAAGTACACGACTTTAGAGAGTGTGCCAACTAAGTAGGTGTCATATGAGATACTTACCGCCTTGATTTACTTCCTCTTCTTGGTGTAACCAAAACAACACCATTGGCTCCCCTCGGAGCCATAAATAGCTGTGGCCGATGCATCTTTGTAGCACTTCAACAGAAGCAATATCATTAGGGGTTAATATAATCTTATAGGGGTGCTGTTGTCTGCCAGGACCGGGTGGAAACCAGAATGACTCGTCTACTACGTACAATGGGTCGTTCGCCAAACTATTACAGAGGAGTTTCCCACGGATTCTTTTATGTCGACTTCCCTCCTGGTTCACACGGATTGATCGAAACGCTTACTCCTGGCATTTTACCCGATAAGGATTGTGTAGCGAAGCAGCTGGGCGTTCCTGAAGTTCTTTCAGGCGGAAACCGAACCCACAGCACCGTCAGGTCGGCTTTTTCTTTTGTGTTCGTCGTACCCTATAAGCACAACTTCGGTCCAATCTGGCAGACTTTCTTCAGCTTACAGAATAGTAGTTTGTCCATTCAGGGGAATTTCTTTGGTCGGCATATTCCAATTATAGGAAATTACCAATTGTCCCATTATTATCGGCTACCTCAATATTGAGAATATTACCCATCAAAATTCGGCCCGTATACACCCCAATTCGTGCGTACCTTTTTCAAACGATGTTGGCCCCTGGCAAGGGAACACCATCTGCATCCCGTTATGTTACCATTTATCATGTGTTTGCTGTTCAAAGCCAATTATAATTGAATCTGCAGGCACAAAAAAACCTATTTACATCCGTTTTGGCATTTAGCAGGAAATGACCATGGAAACATACAAAGTTGGTCCATAGTACCTTTTTGCGCGGGTTTTAAAACCACAAATGGTTTTCATTTCTTTTATTTTTAAGTTTTTTTTAGTTATTCAAGAAATCTTGTTGGTTAACTTTTCCCGTGGACCATAGTTGTTGTTTATAAGTCAATGGAATCTTAATTGCCTCCATGAATTTTTTTTAAATAAACCAACGAGGTCATCGTTCTGAGGTTTAACCAAATATACCTAACTAGCTTGCCGTACATCTTGCCTCATATCGACCATCATTTGGCTTCAAAAACTTGCATTACAGAACACAAGATTAAATATTGATTTCAAGAACATTTTATAAATATATTATCGCTTTAATATATCCTGTCGGAAAAGGCAATAATTTCTCATTTAGATGAGATTAGCATTGAGAATTGACCCTATTTAGGCTATAAATTAACCTGCTTCGGAAAGGACTACTATGACTCCGTTTAATGCATAGATGTTTTTGTAGGGGGGCAGCTTTCAAGAGTTTTAGAATCACAGAATTTCCAAACCTTGTAAACTAATTAGCGTACAATTTTTTATTTTGGAAAATTCAGTAGGAGAGACCCTCCATGTAGTTTTTTAAAAGCTGATGGAAAAAATAAGGAATTGGGATTCGATACCAATTTGAATACATTACCTCGGCTACGTTATAGCCTTCATAAGGCTTAGGAGTTCTTGCTTGCCTTGCAATTCTTAAAATTTCTTAAATAGCATTTGGAGGGGCCTGTCCCGTAAAGTGTTAAGACGACGCGTTAAAAGTGCGAGTACTAAGTCCTATTTCCAGGCGAGGCTCTTTCAAACGCAAAATTGGATTCCGAAATATTCTTTTCCCATATGACAAATGGTTACCACTTCAAAATTCCTTGTCCCTGGTGAAATTCCGATGGCATCCTTGGAAGGCTGCTATCTTTGAAAAAATATTCCCTTTTAAACGTTCTTTTGGTCTGATCAATTTTCGATCCTTTAGCTCTAGATGTCTTAATGGGAAAAGGGTTTGGCCTATGTACTCATCGCGCCACCGAATTCGAGTCCCTTGATTCATATTCTCGTGGTCGTCAATGCCGTTAAGAGCAACACGTGAATTATGGCTTAGATCGGGATCGGATTTTATTTTCTCGCACATTTTCGAAAGCCGTCCATCTTCGGGCATTCATTACATCCGCTAATGACCAAGGTTTCGGGTTCGTTGCCTTTTTATTTTTCAACCCTTCAAATCCCATTGTTAGCCATTCAATATTATATTTTTCGGACAAAAGTGCCTTTAAAAAGGTCTGTACATTCCACTTCGTTCTTCTACTAGTAAAATTGAATATTTTCTTTTTGGTGCTATTATTCCGTTGGCAGGGGTTAATGTTTGCATCAGTAATATTAGAGGACAGGGAATCAGTCATCCACCAAAGGACTTTTTGGAAGAATCAATTCTTCCTCATTCGTATCCCTTATCGATTGGAAGGTAGTAAAACCGAAAAAGCGGTTTCTACCCCAGGGTTGCTCTTTGCAGAAAATCTTTACCCCTCGAGTAGATTGACCCAACGATTGCAGAAAATGACAGACCATATCCACCGCCGCTACTTTATCGGTTCCTATTTCCCAATTGATAAAACCTTTCGAAGATATTTTCTAAATCTTCTCAGTATTCCCTTGCCACTATCTACCACATTCATTATATATCATTTTTTGCCCTTGACTCGTATTCTATTTTTGTCGATGCCAATAGTGCCCAAAGGGTGTGGTATTTCTTAAAGGAGTTAGAAAGAGATGAAGCATAATTACGTTCAGTTTTTTCTACATCGATAATAAAACTTCTTCGTCAGGGGAGCTTATTTTATGACTAAAATTGATATCCTTTTCAATGGCGTAATTTTCGAATGCCTCAATAGTAGGGGTTAATAAATGCGCCTAAAGTGTCTTTCCTTAAATTTAATTTCAGTCTCCCTTGTTCCGCTTGTTTGGACGTAATTCAATTGGTCTTGCCAAGCTTTAAAAGTCTTTTGGTGTTTTCTGGATCAACGCTAAAAATATTTGATTGTTTTCGGGATCGTGTTTTTGTGGACCCAATTCGCTCCAAAAGACCAGGCAATCAATGTAAAGTTGGGCGTTTTCTAAATTTTCATGGGACATTATTGGTGAAATACTGAAATTTCCTGGATTGATTGGGTGTTGCACCCTTTCTTTGTCCAATTCTTCCAAAAAAATTTTTTTTTTTTTTCAACGTTTGTTTTAATTTTCTTCATGTCGCGAAAAATAGAAAAACTATCCGATACCGATACCCACTTGTAAGCAATTGAAAAAGCAGATAACTCCACCATGGTCAGGGTTACCAGGGTGGCAATATTTTAAAGGTTCAACGTTTTGGTCGGTTACTCCAAAATTCCATCGCCGTTGGCCGACCTTACCATGAACACATAACTCCCTGGCGGGCAAAATTTGTATAGGAACGGTGGTTTTGCTCGTTTTGACCGGTTACCCAATCCTTCATTAAAAAACCCTTCAAGTTTATACGCAACCTTTATTTTTGAAGGAGTAGATGTGTGCTCCACGGCCAGATCAAAAGCAAACAAATTTTCCTTTTGGCTTTACTTCTATGCTTGTCGTCTCTGGAAATGGATTTGCTCTAGAATTACCCATATTATTTAGTTTTTTCCCCAATTCTTACCCGCTCATTGTTTACTTAAAAGGTCTGTAATCAGAAACCTTGGGAGGGGTTGATCGTTTCAGTTTTAATGTCTTCGCGGCCGTAAAAAAATCGTTTAGCCCATTTATCGCCAAAATAAAAAAAATATCCCCGAATGGCCCTTTAAAAAAGCCCCTTTCTAAAATTATTATGGGGGAGGCCATCACGTAACGTCAAATACATCAATGGTGCTTGTCTTGGGATCAAATCTGTCAATATCCCATATCAGAACTTAACCATAAATTAGTTGTATTACCCCTTTTTTTTCCTTTCTTATGGCAAAATACCCGTAGATGGCATTCATCTGGAGCACGTCATTTTTACGGTTAAAACTCTATCTTAGAAGGTTTCCACTAAAACTATCTATAGTTATTTTGTTCAAGTTCCGCACCAAAATGTACCACCCAGATATTTTCCATTTGTTATCATCATATAGGGAGAAAAAACAATTTCATAACTCAATCTTTAATTCGTTATTTCTTGTCATCTGAAAAAGTTCGGAGGATTCAATTCGCGTTTAACCATCATAACTCGCATATATCAACCCTTTTTTTGGTTCGATCCATAATGAACATCGCCCCTCTTTAAAAGCGTATGGCCAAAACTCCCCAGTGTTTTCCAGTGGAAAAATAAACCTGACTTTACCTCGATATGGGTTTTCTGTAACTTATCAATTATAGGGCCCACTGGGTTTTAAACAGACTGTCAACTGACTTCCCACCTAGAAAAGAACATCATTTTCTTAACAACAATGACAGATATTTCGAATCTCCTTATCTGAAACAGTTGGATTGCCATTCCCCTTTGGGGGTGGGGGCCCCCCAAAATATTTGTTTAACCCTTTTTTAAATTGGTCATTTGAAGGATTATATTAACAACTAGTGAAATTTGTCCGTGGCCAAACCAAAAATATCCTTTTAATTATCCTCATTTAAATTGCTACGGACAATATCCAAATCTGAAATAGGAAATCTATTTTCCAAGGTTTTTCAAACTGGAGCGAATGAAGGTTTTGATCATTTACGCGTAGTGGTACTTCTGAAAAAGTGGGTTGTTGTAACCGGACAACCATTATCTTCCCTTTTGTATCTTCAAGTATCGCGTTAATAAATATTATCTGCCAAGGACTGCTTGTCATAGGGGTTGTTGGAGGTAACTTAAAATTGTTTCTGAGTAAGATCAAACTTATTTTATCCACCCTTGTTGCCGTACCCACCCACTAACACATTTTGAAATCATCTTGAAAAAAAGGGCATTGATATTTTGACTGCTTAAAACCAAAGTGTTGAGGGTGTCGTAGGAAAAAGTGTTTGGGAAACTGCCTTCATCTTCTAAATATTTTAAAGAGGCCCGTTATCCGTGGTACCAATCCCAAAACAACTACCAGGAATGGTCTTCATATTATACACGGTCTTTTTTAACAAACAAAGAATTGGGGGGATGCGGAGCTGGTCTGGGGTTTATTTTTTTTATTCAAATTTAAAACTTAAGATATAATTATGAGCTTATTTTCCCCGGTCCCAGGGTGGGCCTTAGGACAACCCTCTTTCATTTTACCGATCCAAAAGTATTATTTCTATTTATAAGGGATGTTAATAGCTCGTCTTTCCAAGCCTTAATTGAGGTCAAGGATTTTCATTTCCAGATCATCGCTAACTGCACTTACCTCTTAGCGATAAATTCCACCAAAAATCCCATGGAGGGTAGCCAAAAACCATTTTAAATTATTATCCCTAAAACTAAATTTCGTTTATGTTCGGAATGTCCCTTTGGGATTTTAGCGATATTATCGGAACCTTTGAAAACTCCATTATCCAAATCAGTAAGTTCGCAAACAAATAGTTGATTTTCCCCGGGAAAACCAGATTTTCCATCGCGGTCCAAGAACCGGATCTTACTAATACTGATCTTTCGATTTAGGTGGATACCGTCAGGGAATTTTTCGAGTGTTGGAATATACAACATTAAAGCCCTACATTTGGTGCCGATCCATAATAATCCCCTGATCATCATTGAATAATTTCTTAATGTCATTGCTAAGGATATTTCGTGATGGTTTGGGTTTGGGGTAGTTATATGTTTTAAAGGTCGTAACCTCATACCTAATAGGTCCATTTTGGGTGCCATACCATAAAAATCCGTACCGATCTTGTTCAATGCATTGAATTGTATTTTGGTTTAAATCCTTCTTTATGGGAAAATCTTTTTCAACTTTGGGGAATACAAGGAGAATTGGGCCGAAGGTGGTCAGAACTACGATTCCCAAAAAATTAAGCATTACTCTTTTGTTTTCTATATTGCCTTTTTCTATACCCTTGGTTCAAATCAACGAATTAGATATCGGATTCATCCTTTTGGATTTGGCTTAGGTTAAATTATAACAATAACAAATTTATACTTTACACTCATGAATGGGAAGTTTTTTTTAATCTTTTCTGGCAATATGCTCCCCAACCCAGATCTTAACAACAACATCAAAATTAAAGTAACTATTCCAACAAAGTACTGGCAAAAAAGAATGCGATGGGTTTGTTCACTAGAAACCTTTTTTTTTTTAGAAAAAACTAGCAGATAAGGATAATTATCCGGGATTATGAGAACCATATTATTGTTTACTTCCTCAGGTATTTGGATTTCACATTTAAACAATTTACTTCTAAACACATTATACTAAAACTGAGCGAACGTTGGCATTGAAGACTTACCCATGATTTAAGTGGTTAGAACGCTTCAATAGGTGAAATAATTCAAAAAATTAACCGCGCCAAAACACAAGATCCCCAAACTGTTTTGCAGTGGACAGAGATGCCTTTACGGATGCTTTCATTGACGAAAAAATTTGGAAGGAAAATCAAGCGGCATTGGAATGGTTGGTATACCACGGTATATTATATTCAACTTCGTAAAATGGGGCACAACATTTAGGAAAATTGTCCAATGGCAAATTTTCCTGTTTCGGTGAAGAAGTTGAATCTTGGAATTCCTTTATTTGTCCCTGTCGAGGATTTACGATCAAAAAGCTTACGGATATTAAAGATCGATGCATTCCTCAGGCGCCACAGCAGGGGTCTAACCGGGCGCTTTCCTTTGGGCCAGGACGCAATCCACTTATCTGAACATTTTGAGGTTGAGAAATTGACATGTTGACGCCATAAAGAAAGTTGTTTTGCATCCTTGTATACGGACCGTTACCATTTTCGTTTATTCGTTTCTTCCCGAGGTTTTTAATAATTTTTCATTAAAATTTATCGGTTTGTGTCAAAAAATGGTACGCTCGGAATCTGGCGCCACTTCAAGCGGTTAGCTTTTTCACCAGACCAGTTTCGGGGCAGTTCCCAAAGAATTGAAATTTTTCAGGCTCCGCGCTTCAACGCAAGAAAAAATAACCCGATTAAGGATAAGCCCAAAACCCAAAATCAAAAAAGGATGGATGGGAAAAAATAAAAACTTACGTTTTCCCCTCTTCTAGGGCGTTTCAAAGCCCAAAAAATAAAGAAGAAAATAATTGCTTTACCAATGCCATAAGAAAATGAGTTTGTAACCCCTGACTTTTCTGAACAAGTTTTTGAAGACCAAAACAGGGTTTGACGTACTCCGGAAATTTCTTGGAAAACGTAAAAAAACGTGACAATAAATTTTGGAATATGTGTGGGTAAGCGGGGAAGACAAACCAAAAAAAACACCAGGAATTTGAGGGCAATATTTTCATTTCCCATTATCGTTTTCCAATAAAATATTTGGAGGGATATATAGGAAGTATTGGGAACCAATATTGGATTCCAACAGGGAATTTTTCACAACCAATTCCTGCCATAGCTTCTGGATTTAATGGGTAATTTTTTAATTAGGCCATATGCTTAGGAAAGAAAAGATATGGAAATTGAAGTTGAAACTTCATTTGGATGGGTTTTATAATTTTGCATTGTTTACCATTTCTTAATTTGCTAGGGTTGGGCATTTTAGCTATGGGGAATTTTTCAATTTGATAACAAGATTGTGGGATTTAATTTCAATTCCTTACGTGTTTATTTTTAAACCTTCCGGTTATAAGCCTGTAAATTTGGTTTTTTTTGGCTTTTAACCTTTTTTTATCCCTTTTCCCCTCCTTTTCCTTTTT
>Ga0163217_1087197_pt1 | contig 16325 bp, 12 predicted proteins | sample SynspAceP_FD_185933 | JGI IMG/M metagenome (GOLD analysis project Ga0163217, IMG submission 185933) | Saline lake microbial communities from Ace Lake in Antarctica - Synechococcus sp. Ace-P (PacBio error correction) | ecosystem: Environmental > Aquatic > Non-marine Saline and Alkaline > Saline ... | reverse complement strand
GGTACTGGCGTATCGATCTCAGATCAGGCAACAGGCTTGTGCCGTGGCAGCCGGGCCGGTGCTATTCCTTTGATGTCAGTTCGCAGCAGACGTCGGAAAACACGCGACCAGTTCAAGCGATCGAGTCTGTTCGTCCGGGCAACAATTCCCGGTACGGAAATAATCAGAGGGCACCCGGGTGACCTGTTCGTGAACGTCGGGCATTTCTGCCAGACGTATTGATCCGAGATGATTAGCCGTGGTCGCTGGTTGAAAATAAATGGCCGTCGTTCACGAAAAGCCCCAGACGGTCCAGGGTATCGTCCAGCAGTCGCCCACCTGCTGATCCATGAAAGTGACCGCCGCATAAATACGCGGCCACGCGCTGCTGGTTTTCTGGATTACTTGTTCGAATTCCATTTCAGTGCCGAACGGACTACCGTAAATTGCCGGCGGAGGATAGTCGTCCAAATCACCCTCGCGCTGCTTCCGAACGAGCATATTCTGCCAAGGATAAGGCTCGAAATATTGCTCAGAGCCACCATCGGAGAGGGAGCCTGACAAAAACCCGCGGCGAAATGGAAAAATGACCATTCGGTGTTCTCCCAAGATGCTCGATGGTTTTTGTAGGCGGTTTAGTGTCCGTCGTCCGATCCTCACCTTCATAGTCCACCGAACAAACATCCGATTGAGGCCATGCAGTGGATTGCGGCCCTTCGCTTCGGTTGAGTGAAAATATTCAGGTTTCAGGCAGGCATAATTGCCGGGCGTAATGAGCTTCCTGGGCGGGATTGAATCGCTGCGTCCATGTTCTCCGTGTACGTCCTCACCGTCCTTCGGACGATGACATGTTCACCGGGGGACTCTCATGTGGAAATTCTTGCCGATCGGGCACTGTAAGTATCCGTTATTCTTCAAGATGCTCACCAGAGTTACCGTGCCGCGCCCTCGGTAACGACTGTACATGACGACTTCCGCCGATGGGTCTGCACATTTTGCCCTGACCAGTAGCGGAATCGAACAGCAGTCCTCCTTCGCCAGCCGATCAATATTGGGTGCTTCGCAGATCGTCGCCAATAACAGCCCAGCAACAACTCGCACGCAGGTCGTCTGAGACAAATGAAGAGAATATTGCGCAGCCTGAGCGGCTGACTTCGGCTGGTCTTTGTCTTCTGGCTGTTTCAAGCCGTCCGACCCGACGCCTGCAGATGCAATCCGCACAAACCACAGCAATGCGAGACACGTTCAGCCGAGCAGATGAGATTGTGCAGGGAAGAGTTTCGCTTGATATGTTCATGAAAGTAACTTTGGATAGCCTAGCATCAGCGTCAAAGGACCTGGAACACTGGATGATAAGCGAATGGCGGGGCAAAAGCCAAAAAGCCAAAAGGCCAAAAAGGCCAAAAGCGGCATTCAAACGTTAATATCAGCGTGAATCGTCGTCACAGCACTGGTCTCCATAGAGCGCCGCACCGCTGCGCGCCAGTGGGTTGAGGATTCAGCTTGTTGTATCCATTTGCCGCTATCATCGGCCACTGCCTGGTGATTGACGAACCGGATGCTGCCTTACCGCCACGTTCCCGCAAGGCAACCGGGTTTTCGCGTCCAACGGCTAATTTGGTACGCACCATTGATCTTTGCTTCACGTGCTTACAGCGAATGGTTTCAACGATGAATGCAGAGTGCCTTCGGTTTAGTCCAGTGTGGCAAACGCATTCAACGTATTACCGGCCAATGGCACGAACCTGCGTTCAGGGCAATCGGCCTGGGTTGAACTTGGATTGAAAAGCGTTCGTCGACTTGTACCGCCCACGCATCGCAGCAATTCAATCTCTTTCCTTTGCAAAGCTTGCCGACGACTCGGGAGGTCGTTCCTCTGACTCGCAATTCGCGTTGCAATGATCACACCCTGCGTTGCGTCCTGCATAGGCCTGGCTGTGTCCTCACGATTGTTTCGCCAAAGCGATATCGAAACGTGGGCCACGCCGGCTGATCCAGCTATAGCAAGGAAAACGATAGTCTCGTTGACGGCAGATGCGGAGGCCAAGCGGCATCGAACGAGAAAGCTTGGGCGCAACGGTGAGTTTTCTTCAAGGCTCAATACTTGACACCGAGCGGGAGTTTGAGTGCCCGGCCCACGACCAACCCAGTGTTTGCTGGCATCGAATAACACGAGCCACGCCAAATTTGCCGCGAGCGACATAGCCTCGGCGTCCCAGGGCGAATGTTTCACCGGCAGGATACCACGGCGATTCCACGGCTGAAAGGTCCGTTGAGAAAGTGCAGTAAAATGATTGTCGCTCGTTACGGTCAACTCAATCATTGCCGCTTCGGCTCCGATCGGTGTTTTGGCGTTTTCTGCGGCCGAAAGGTACTGCCACACAACGCATCAATTTGTTTGCTGGTTGTCCTGCTATACGAATTGCGGCAAACACCGACTTGCCCTCTGAAACTGGAGGCATTCCGAGTTCGGGGCGATACTGAGTTGGGAATCTCAAGTAGCGATGGAACCAATTCTTCGCGCTACCGCTGTCATGCCGTTGCATGTCGATCCGCTCGCAAGCCTGTTTCCCTTTCCGCCGGCCGTGTGGCATTGAATGCACGCACAAACCCTTCGTGCCGCGGCCAAGAGAGCGACCGGTTGCCTTCGAGGCGATCGATCGTGTTCATTAGATTTTTTCAAATCATTGCGTCTTTGCGCGATGATCGAGCCTTACAACCGCGATCCACAAAAAACTGTTGAGAGTTCCGACGCCGAAAACCAGCATTGCTGACCTTCACTGTATGTGCGTTCATCGGCCTCCAGCTTGCAGTATCGAACGCACATTAATTCTTTTCCTTTCCGGGGAAAGCTTGTCGCAACACCCGGTCCAAGGGCGGCGGGCAGTCGACCTTCGTCGGCCCATCTCAGGATCGTTGACTTGAACGAAGCGTTGGAGGAAACATCGGGGGCCGCCCAACCCCACCTCGACGATGGCAGCGTAGCAATTCATCTTAGGCCATGTGGTATGAACGAACGTCGTCACGGAGTTTATTTGGCGGACTCGAACTTGAGCGAATCGAGCGTTGCTTTCAGGTATTGCGCTGCTTGCGTTGAGTATGATAATCGCAAGTCCTTTTGGGCACGGGACTCAGCAGACATCCCTCAAGAAGGACAGGAAAGAGCTTCCACGTCTGGCGAGACTTTCAGTGCGGATGCGATTCTTCCTCTATTCCGTCTGAAGCTGATGGCAGCTGCACGCAACCGAGGACTCGTAAAACAAGCTTTGCCTTTTTCAACGAGGCTCGGATTAGCGAATAACATACGGATAAACGATTGGTTTCCGCTGCTTGACCGTTCTCTCTTTCAAGCATGCGACTTTTCCAAAGGTATGCGGTTCTGGTTTTCCAGACCATTTCTAGTCCGAGTCCCTCTTCGGGGGCACCAATCTTTCTCAAAGCTACTCGATTACCCGCATTGGTGTACTTCGCTCGATAAACTGAAAACCCGTTCCTGTTCGCGCAGCCCATGGAATGTAACCACCAATCGTTCTCGACGGGACAACTGTTTCTCCAATCAAACCAGGGACACGGCTACATCATTACTATGAGGCTGGAACTCGTATTGACCTTCTCGGGCGTTAAGAAACATCGAATCGAGCGGCCGAATCGATTCAGCTTTTTTTGTGATAGGACGAATGTCCAGACCGTAAGTCTCTGTCTCCTTTACGGTGCAGTTCGTCGAAGTCGGTAAACTTGTCCAGTCGCCTTTGTAGTAAGCGACTCTCATGTTGTAGTTTAAGTCGCGACGATAACATCCCGCGAAAAGAAGATACGGTCGCACGTCAGCCGCGTCCTGCTGTTGACCAAACATCGGCATTCTCGCATTCCCGGTCGCACTTCATTGTGGACGTGCTCCAAGAAACGATGAAGTGAATCGAGCGTGTATTTTGTCCGCGACACGAGCGGAGGCGTTACGGAGATCGCAAGCGGTTTCGCGGCGTTCTTCCTGGGGGAGAGTGGGCTAAGCAGTGCAGCCGATGGAGTGAAATCTCTCCACCAGCTGAGCGGCAGACGTCGTCGTCCTCGATGTGTCGATTAAGCGAAAGCCCGTCGACATCAGCATAGCTCGTTAGTGCTTTAGCCGCCGCTGACGCTCGCTCGCGGGCATCGAGGCAAGCAAGTCGGGCATGAGCGAACGCAGGATTCGCGATTTATGCGGAGCCTTGAGTACTCGAAGCAAGTAACAGCCGCACTCGACTTCCGACGTTGTGAAGGATCGGAGCGTGTTTCGAATCGAGATGGGAACTGGAGGATTGGTGGCAATTATGCAGTCCCAAATCGCTCAGCCACACGCGGCCCTCCAGCTTGACCGCTATTGTTCCTTACCATCCGCCAAAACTGGGACCATCGGGCGGCGAAGCTCTTGAACGCGATGCGCGGCAACTGCCCAGACATTGCGAAAGCGAACCGGATTGCCCGTGGCCGTGTGGTGGCAGAAGCGCGCCAGGGCCAGGACTCGTTGGCGGGAGCTGCGTGGTTTTGTGTTTGAGTGCGGACGTTGTGTTGCACGACGACTCCATGAGTCGAACTTTTCAAAAGGCGTCAGTCGCTTGCCCTCAGCGTGAAGTCTGCCCGCCGTAAAAATCGGCGTCGTAGCGTTTGCCAATTGTCACGGCGGAAAGCACAATTCAAATCTGGATGCGCGATTCGAATAGATTACGCCGGCCTCGTCATCTTGCCTTCGAGTTCCGAAAGAGTCGAGGACTTGGGTTTCGTAGCGGCCTTGATAGTACACGGCCGCTGTATACCCGCAGAGCTTGACCGCTGAGGCGTTGGGCTAAAGGGCGTACGAAACTCGAATGCTTGCAGTGAGTGGTCATCAAGGTGTCGATCTGGGTCGCACCAGCTTCGAGAAGGCCATACGTCGGTATTTTAAGCACCGGACTTTCCATGTTCTTTCAGACGAGCTGGCGATCCATCAAACCAAAACCAATCGCTCCCGCGGCGGCGGCATCAGCGAGGGTCGGGCTCTTACGTTTCAATGCGTTGATTTTGTTGGAGTTGCGCAGCTCGGCAATCACCATCGCCTCGACAATCCACCACGCTGCGGCGACTGTTCTATCCAGCCGCGCCTGCAAGCCGCCACCTGAATAGACGTACCGGCTTCGAATTCGCCCCTCCCAAGGCGTCACTTGCATGGTCGGATCGGTCCACGTATCGCTTGGATGGCGAAGTCGGGATCTTTTGCGGCGTCGTGGGAGAGTGAAGGTTCTATTTTTCGGCTTGCGCAAGAAGTCGCCGAAGCGGACGACAACGGCAAATCGGCAGGATGAAACCGCATAGGATCTAACGGGGGGGGGAGCGTGAAGTAGAGGAGCTGGGAGGGCGTTTGCCATAAAACCAAGCAACCGTCAGCTAAATAAAACTATCGAACCTTCGGGAACCGGTAGGGCGCAAGCCCTCGGTTATGCGGCACCGGACGCTGCGCCGTTCGCTACTTTGTTACAGCAAAACCAAGTCGTCACATTTTGAAACTCGGATCCTTTGGCTGCCGGTTACATGTTCAAGCGGCGGATGGACTCCGTTGGTTTGGAAAGCGAGTGACCACGGCAGCGGCTTTGGGCGTTTAGCAATCTGGGCAGCCCTCGCGTGACTGGATTCCGCCTGCCTAAGATTCAGAAACGGGAAAACGCAAACCAGATTTTTCTGGAAACACTTGGCGCGACTTGTAAATCGGGCAGCGAAATTCCCGTTAACCGCGAGGAAGCAGGGTATGGAAGTTTCGGTATATTAGCCGTTTGCGTTAGCCACGGTTCTCGCATTCAACCGGGCTAAACGCCAAAACGGCTAATAGAGTTAGTGCGGAATGAATCCCCATTTACCTGCCCTTAACAGTGTTGTTTTCGCTTCATTTTACAGGAGAATTCTATGAATTCAATCGGTCCCAGCCCTCGGCTTCACGTTGGTGGAACTGCTTGTCGTCATAGCCATCATCGGCGTTTTGTAGGACTGCTGCTTCCGGCGTTCAGGCCGCTCGCGAAGGCAGCTCGGACGAATTGTCTTGCAGTATATTTGCAAGCAGATTCGGCTTGGGGTACATTTAATTACCATGCCGTTTACAATCAATTGACGATCAACGGTACGACCGGAACTCGCGGAGTGATCGATTTCCGCGGGGCGCCGAGAGGCTCTAACAGTGAGGCGGTTGAGTTGGTTGGTTGGTCTCACTCCCTTTATTGAAGACAGGTCGCTTTGGGAGCAAATCTCCGATCTAGCGACGGTGTCAGAATGGGACAGTCGATTTATCCGGCGATGGGCCAACCCGCATGTAGAAACAATGATCGCAGCCCGGATTACCAGCCTTGGCGAACGAAATTAAGGGACGCTGCGTTGGTCCAGCCGATTCTGGCAGATCAGGAGTAAACGGTGCGGTGGCGGGGACCCAACTATGCCGCACTGTCTTGGGGATTCGATACAGCAGATGACGTTTTTACGGTGCCAAGACAGAACTTCTGATGTCAATTCGTCCTACTCGATTACCGCTCGTGCTTCGTTCCGTGGCGTGTTTGTGATGCGTCAAAAGATGAAGTTTCGCGAACATCTGGGACGGCACCTTCGACACGATTCTTCTGGTGAGATCGCGACAGACCTTGGCGAGGGAGTCGACGTGGCTCACAGAATGAACCTTGTTGGTGTCTCTATACCAACCCGTCGGCGTGCCAGAGTTGGCTATTACCACAAGCGGTCCGCGACGTTGGACGGGGTTGAGTGGGAATGCTATGTCCATGGGATCATGTGAGTCGCGGGATTGCGATTGGTCGAGTTGTGGTGGTAGTTTTGACTGGGTTCAACACGATACTCTCCACGCTAATCGTGAGATTGTGGCGCCCCGATACGCGTCGCTTCCGTTTCCGGCAGGCAGCATTGGTCCGCGATACGCTGATGATTGGCTGATTGCGGTTCTTGCCACGAGCAGTCGATCACCAGGCGGCTGTCATGTCTTTTGATGGCGGATGGTGCGGTTAAGTTTGTTACCGATTCCATTGACGCTGAAGCAGCAGCGTTCCCAGGTCGCGATTGGACGGCCACGGGTGCAACTTTCCCCGGTTTGTCTTCCAGCGGGATCAGAGAGGTCCAATACGGTATCTGGGGTCGGTTGGGTACACGAGCAAGCCAAAGAGACGGTTTGGGCGAGTTTCTAGAGGATTCTCGTTGCATTGTCCGTCTTGAAAGTTGAGGAAAAGGGAGTCGGTTGTGGCGAATCTCCCGAAGGGCCGTTCCGGCAGTTCGCTCCTGGCCCCTTTAGCTATCTGAATTTCGTATCGAAACCGCTCGCTAAAAGCAGGTCTGGGAGTTCAATTCCACACTATACTGCATTGCCGTATTGGGCGTTAGACGCGAGAACGTGGCTTACGCCCAGCGGCTATATTACCCAAATACTTCCCCTCACCTTGCTAAAAGTGATGTTCCAACCTGTATGAAAAGCTTATACAGCCGCGCCGCTTTCTTGCTGCTGCGACGGCAGGGATTCACGGCTCGCTCTTTACATTCCGCTTCCGCCTTGGGCGGGACGGCATACGGCTCCCAGGCGAACGCCATTGTGATGGCTACCGTCGGACGGGTAGTCGCGGTGACGGGTGATATTGAAGTCGTTCCGGGGTTCCCTCAAGTGCAAATGGTGGCCGCCTGTGCGACGCGGTTTACCTCGCATCGCAAGGAACCGCTCCGAAGAGCGTCAATAACATTACAGTTCCAAGGTTGTCGAGACCTACAACGACTTATCGCGAAGTGCTCGACTCGCCCGGACATCGATGCTGTTCCTGATTGGGACGCCAGATCACTGGCACGCACTGACTTCTATCGCGCTTGTTCAAGCTGAAGGGATGTGTCTGCGAGAAGCCCGAGTCGTTGGACCGTTGAGAACAGGGTCAGCCCAATGTCGACGCGGCGCGTAGGAATGTCGGATTGTTTCAGGCGGCAGCCCAAACGTGTGCATCGGTTGGACTAATGGGCGACATTCACGGTTCTGGTTCGCGGAGTGTGCGATCGGTTGATTGTGAAAGAGGTTCTTTGTGAGTTGCGGTGAACCTCAGGGGAATGCTATCTGCCGACCGAAAAAGATCCTGCTGCGCGCGATTGGGATCTGTGGTTGAGGGCCAGCACCGTGGCGACCGTTCCATTTCAACGTTATGAAGGGCAGTTTCAGTCCTTACCGCGATTATTCAGGCGGCGGATGACGGGACTGCGGCTTGCTCACCGTTTCGGAGCGGCGCTGTTCGCAGGACCGGATTGCATCGCACCGGCCCCGTCGAAATCATTCCGCCCAATGGGCAGTGACGTTGAAGCGATCACTTAATGTCCTTCGAAAGCACTAGGAATGTACCGCGGAGGTACTGGCACATATTTGTATCGAGGCACGGAAGTGAGAATTCCCGGTGTTTATCCGTCGATGCTCGCTCGTTGTCGACATGGAAGGTACAAGGCTCGGTTGGACTTCGGTGATTTCCATGCTGCGTGAAAACTCGCGGAGGCCCGTTCCGAGACATCGGAAGATCGCGCCATTCGAGCCGTCCAGCGTTTGTATCTAGGAAAAACATTGCCTACTGGCTAGGTCGTCCGTTGAAGTGGGATCCCGTCACGGAAGAGATTATTGTGATCCTGAAGCCAAGTCGTTGGCTCGACCCGTCCGCATGCGTGGCTCTGGTCTTTTGTCATCGTCGAAATGACGGGACGAAAACTTCCACCGCTTCCTCAAGGTTCGATAGGTCTATTAGCGGACGGTCCTTTGATGATTATCCCGCCTAATACGAGATGTTCTCTTGCTCCTTCAGTTAACCTCGCGCCATTGGCGCTGACAATCGTTCTCATTTTTCAGTTCACTTGACGTCATTCGCTTTGGCGGACCGGGGCGCCTGGTTTGGACGAACTACCCACAGTTACTGCCACTTCGGCTCGTCAAGATAAAGATGAGCATCGTTGCTCAGGCTAAGTGGGCAAAACATTTGTTCGAACTGGGGCCGCGCTGATTACGATCCGCTGCGTGCGAAAAGGGCCTGCGAGAAAATGTGCGGATCCGTTGGCGTCGGGCAACGCGCTGAATTCCGCTTTGTTTCTTCCTCCGACAAGTTGGAACGCATCGGTCGCGATGGAAACGTAGCGGACGTTGCAATCCGCAAACCGCGTCCGACGACCAAAGTCTCACTGCAGTGCTGCGCAGGCGAGCCACTCCAGGAATAAATCGTTTCCGAATCCTCCACGAAGCCCTGGCACGCTTTTTGAATTCGGGCAATGACGATGATTCAAAGTCAGGATCGATCACAGTTCTTGCGTATCGAAGCTGAAACGAGGATCCACAATCACATTGATATCGCAAACTAGAAAACAGGGTGCCGCAAGTCCGCACCTGCCGCGAAAGCCGTTAGCGAGTGATTTCGTTGCCAGCGGCCAAGGCTGTTTGCGGCTTGGGAAAATGCTTCCGGAATTCATGCGGATCAGCTCGCAGAGGCGGCGCTCGTTCGCTGCGAATCGAATGGCCAAGCATGGCACAAGCCTGGAGTCTGCCGCGATTGTTCAAGGCGATCTTACGATGGGTCAGTCTGCCTGCGGTCCGTGCATCGCTTCTAACGGACAATTGCGTCAACGCTGGCGACTCTGGGTTCAGCTTCATGGTGGCGGGCCTTAAACACGACAGTGTCCTTCGAACAGCAATTTGCCATTGCGGCACGCCAAGCGAATTTGAAGACGGAAGACGTTGCGTCGTTTTGATTAAGAACCTGCCGAAGTTCCTTCACGTGGTTCAAGCAACGTTTGTTGTCGCGGCTGGAGCGAACCGCAAAAAGTCAGCTCTGCCCAAGCGAATGAACAAGGCCTAGCAAGAGTTGACGATTCCGGTGTGAGGTCGCGGCGATCACCGCACTGGGTTACGTCGGAGTTCAGCGCGCCATACACAAACTGCTGCTGATGAGCCTTAGCGGTGAAGAGGAGCTACGATCGGCGGCCAAGACCAAGTCTCTCAATGATTCGACAATGATGTGGATGTTTGTTGCTAAGCGTCTGGCGGACATTAGACGATTGAAAATCAGCGAGGCAAGAAATCATCTCCATTTCTCGCCGCCACGCAGATCGCCAGCCTAGCACAACTGAATGGTGGATACAAATGCAACTTGATTGCGTCGAATGCCGCTACACGTAAACGTTGCTAAACGACATCCTGATCGTCTCGGAACTCGTCGGGCATCTCCCGCACTGATCACCGTCATGACCAGGTTCCTGCGGTAAAGAACGAGATAGCATCCGAGAAGACGTCGTCAATATCTGTAAACGAATACCGAGCGCTGATGGATAAGGCGCCGACCGGTAGGGGTATGTACACGCTGCTGCCAACGAGCTGCGGTCCGTACTTGTTGTTCCGGAGCAGGGCGAATCGTGGCCAGGCAGCCGGTGGTTCTATCGGCAGCAAAATTGAGCAGTAGTTCAGCCGTTCGAGAAGGATGCAGCAATCACGCGATTATTGTAATTGGCCTGACGATTCCAGGTGTCCATCAACTGTTGACGATTGGCCAGGTCCGGCGACACTGCAGCGCCCAGCGTAGATCGCGGTCCGCGCGCTGGCGAGAGTCTCGTGTTGCCCCTCAAGCGACACTCGTTGGATGACCATTGGCGATCTTGAAACGCAGACACATGAAGCTGGCGACGCAGACGACGACGCAAGTTGATTCTCGATTCGTGTTTGGAAAAAAGCCAATTGGCTTGTCGTCTGCTGTGGAGTTCTGGCGAGCCATTACTTCGGATGTACCTCCGGACTTATGGGGCAACAAGCGCGAGCCTCGTTTGTGCATCTGGCTCGGATTCGAGAGCTTTCGCCAGGCCGACGCCCAAATATTGCGGGGCCCGACTTAGAACGCATTCTAAAGGAAATTCTGCGGACGACAAGGCGTGCGCAGCGCGCGCAAGGCAATTTCTAGCGGACTATTGAGGAGGCGACATGGAGTACTCGAACATTCGATTGATCGCGGCAACGTTTCTGTGCTATCTGGCACGTTTGCGAGCTGCCGAACGGCCACCGAATTTCGTCATTATTTTCACGAATACCAGGCTATGCTGACGTCGGTGCTTGGCGCCGACGTAATTGGCGACTTTCCAGCATCTCGATCGTAGGGGCCGCGGAAGGAATTCGGCTGACCGATTTTTCATGTTCTAAGCCCTTCGGCTGGTTGCGCCGTCGCGAGCGCATTGCTGACGGCGTGTATCCGAAGCGGTGCGGATTACGGGCGTTTTGTTCTCAAAGCAAACACAAGCCATCTGGATTGCGCCAAAAAGACGTCCACGATGGCGGAGGTCTTTGCAGCATTGGGCTACGGCAACAGTGCGTCGGTAAATGGCATGTCGTCATACGCCGAGCATCTTCCCACACCAGAGAGGCTTTTGACGGGAGTACTTGGAATTCCTTATTCAATACGGACATGGGCGACATGATGGCAAAGGAATTCATCCCTTTAAGGGACCGGCATTTCCCACCGCTAACCTTAATGAAGGACTCAAGATCCTTGAGCCAAGAAACCGGACCAAACGGGTGACTCGTCGGCTTACACGAGGCGGCTGTGAGTTTCATGTTCGACCGACATCACGCATCACCTTTTTTTCTCTACTTGCCGCACACGTTTCCGGCATCGCCCCTGGTACGCCTCCGATGCATTGCCTCCGGGAAAAAAAGCCCAACATGGGCTGTATGGTGATATGATCGAGGGAGATTGACTGGTCGGTTAGGGCGGGTGCTGGACGCATCAAGCGGGCATTCCATTGACTATCCAGACGGCTTGGCTCATCTTTTCGTCGACAGGGGGGCCGTCCCCGCCATTAAACGAAGGGACCGACACCCGTGCCGCATGGATCTTGCCCGCGCCCGCTTCGCCGGTACAAGTTTTTGCCCCATTTTTACGAAGGCGGTCCCATCGGCGTCCGTTTCATTGCTCGCTGCCCGAAGGCAGATTCCCGCCGGAGTTTCTTGCGCGAACTGGTCACCGGATGGACCTGATGCCCACGTTGCAAAGCTAGCCCAGTGCTTCAAACTCCCGAGACCGATGGGGACATGAATTTGGCCACTACGTCGCAGGCTTGAAATGCGAAGAGGCCAGTCATGACTCAATTATTTTCATCTCCGGTGGACCACGTGTCGGCCCATCGTCGCGCGGGCATGAAGCTGATTCTCCCTCGGTAAGAGCTCATTCCCGAACGGAAACTTTACCAACTTGAAGCGACATTGGGGAAAGCAGTAATGTCGCCGATCATCATCGGAGCTAGTCCAAAGAACTACGAACTCGCACTTCTGCCTCAGCGGATCGCGAAGCGATGGCCAGTAGCAGATTTCTTCCCAAAACACTGTCTAAACCGAAAAAAATGACTTTATGAATATGCGAATTTTCATTACATTCTGCGTGTTTGATCACATTTGGATCTAGGTTCAAAGATCATTTGCTTGCGACCCTCCGCGCCATGTTGATGCTCACGCAGAGCGCGGACTTTTGCGCATCGACCTGGTAGCGAGAAGCGGAAACCTCTTGTCGGGCGTTGAAAAATTTCGCCCATGACTCTACTGGGACGACATCGGTGAGTTTATCGTCGACTGCACAGGACGCGCCTCCGCGGATCACAAAGAGGAAATCTTCAGAAGTACGAGATTCCGTTCGCGTTCTACAACACCGGCGATTGCGGATTGCGAAGCCAAGACTGGACTAGTCTGCTGGGGCGATTGATTCACCAAAAAAGGCGCACGGCTTTATGGTATTCCATTCGTCACGGACCTACAAGAAACACGCGGAGGGGGGGAGGGAGCGGGCAGGTTTACCTATTACTATTCTTTTTATTTTATTTCATGGTTAATATTTTTTTTACTGGGATTTCTATTTGGAGGGCCCTTGATGGCCATCCGTGGGACAAAACTACTGAATCCACGTTGCCGTTCACGATACGGATCCACCCGGCGATGAAGCGTTTGGCAGCGAGTTTGAGTATCGCGAGAAAATCTATCGATATCGGAATTGGCAACCAGAAAAAGTTCATGATGCTGATGGAGCCTTGCAATATCGGCCTCGAACCAAGAACAAGCGAACCCTTATCCACGTGCCGATTTGCGTGAGTGAAACAAGTGGGTTGAAGGAAAGTTGTTTTACAAAACAACATTGGCCTCGCGAACGCTACATGGGCAGGACGAGAAATTTCATGCAATCGATCATCGGTGGCGTTCGTTGGTTTGTGGCAAAGAGAGGCCAGCGCGTCCCAAACCCCGACGTATCGCAACTGCAGCGACAGCTGCATTGATGAATCGGCCAAAGTGCATTACCCAAAGCAGTTGCTGTTGCCGAGGAGGCTCGCAAGGCAGTCGCTTGAGGCGAAGCGAAAACTGCCAAAGCCGCCGAAGAAGCCGCCCAGGGCTGCCGCACCAGAAAGGTTAATGGGCAGGCGGTTGTCAAAGTTCTGAGAAAGAAGCTTGAAACCTTGATTTGGACGATCCAAAACGAGCGCGCTGAAGACCCCTGATTTTAGCTTTCAAGGTAATACGGACTCGATGCAGAGACGCTCCTTGGGGGTTCAAGTGGTCGCTTTGGGGCGGTGGCACTTCGACGCCTACGTACTCGAAGGCGGCGTTGCAGGGCTTGGCTGGACCAAGAACAAGTCGCGAGTCCGCGCTGAGCGGTACCCTGTACCAATGACGTCGTTCGATTTCAATTTTCAGCAGATCGCAACTGCTTTGCCACCCTCCAGGGATCGCGAGCTTTAGTTTTCCGAAGGCGGCAAGTTCAGCGCACGTTTTACCAAAACTCGAGCGCCACAGTCCACGCTGGGGGCAAAGCCAACCGCAGATGCCAAGGTGCTGTTCGACGGCAGTTGCCGTGAGCTTGGATATGACGGTGTGATGGGGAAACGGGTGTTATTGAACCGAATGTGAAACGCAAAGGAAACTGTTCAACGACTACACACTGGCCATCTGGGTTCGAACGCCCTACAAGCCCTATGCGAGGGGACAACAGGGTGCAACAGTGTGTTTATCACCAAGCGGCGATTATGAGACCCAGGTGCTTATTCGTTCGGGCTTGGTAAGGACTCATGGACGAAACGGGTCGGCATCTATACGATCGCGCGCCCTTCGGTCAACATGTTGCTTTCCCCACTGGCGTGTGCAAAACTATGATGTGACTTCACGAGCGCCAGATCGACTCTGCGGGCACGCTAACGAGTCCAGCAAAATACCGTAATGCTCAACGGCAGTTGTGTTTACACCAAAGATCAAGAATTTGCCAAAAAACAACAGCGCTGACATGTGAAAAGATCACGCCCGGAAAACCTGGCCCGTTGTTTCTGACAACTCACAACAATCGATCTGCTACGCGTAAATCTGGAGCGTGCCGAGAAATCATGAGTCCGCTCGTTCGCCCAAGGTACTGTTGTTCGCTGTGTGGTTCGCGTTTGCCGTTGTCCGACAGGGGCCAGTCGAAAAAAACCCAATATTGTCATCTTCTTAGGGGATGATTTGACTATTGCTGACATTGGGTGTTATGGGAAATCGGATGTAAAACGCCAGCGATCGAGCGACTGGCCAGTCAGGGTTTGCGATTTCACGCGGCCTCACCGCAAACCGCCGATGGTGTGCCCAACCCGCATGCAGTTGTATAACCGTATCTATCCGGTGCCGCAATGGTGGGATCTCCCAACCACGTCGAGGTTCAAAGTCGGAAGCAGAGCATCGTGCATCATTTGACCGAGCAGGCTACCGGGTTGCGCTTTCGAACAAGAGTTGCACGTGGCCCGCAGGGACTCATTCGTTTGAAATCATCGAGGAATGAATGTCGAAGGCTGGGCGCGAATTCTGACCGGGGGATCGCGACAAGCCATTTTTGTATTGCTATTTGTCTCCCAAGCAGCCACACGAGCGTGGAATTCACGGAGATGGCCGCGCAGTACCAAGCCGCCCACCGAGTCACAGTAACTTCCGTTTATGTTTGGACAATCAGAACACGCGAGAGGCCCTTTTCGCTACTACGCAGGAAGTAAAACCTATCTTCGATGAGTGAGCTCGATTCATGCTTGAAGATTTTGGCGAAAGAAGAGCTGGAGCCAACACGTTGGTTCTCTTCTCCAGCGAAACAGGGGGGGGTTGTTCAATAGCAAAATGGACCTTGGCCTACGAACTCGGTTTGCGGAGCGCTCTGTGCGCGCGTGGCCCCGATATGGATCAAGGGCAAGGCAGACACCAAACGCCGCATTGATTCAACTATGTCGATGTCGTTCAACACTGCTTGATGCTGCGGTTGTGACGCACGCCAATACGAAGTTCGACGGTTCCAGTTTCGAAGGGATGCTGCTGGCTCGGCAAAAGTGATTTACACATAAACCGCGGTTGCATTTGGCGTGGCATACGCAGACCAATGCGATCAGGCGCATCCCGAAAACAGGTTACCCGTACGATCAGCGAACGATTCGCTTTCAAAGTATATTCTTCAATTGAGAATCGGAAGTGGATGTTTTAGCGACCGACATCGTTGTGGCTGACCCGAGCGGTTCGTTTTTCTTGGCGCGAAGGCTGCGGAGACGGGAACTTGCAAGGCGGAAAAAGCTTCGTCGCAAATATTCTATTTCCGTCCTCGTTGAAGTGTACGATCTCGAAGCAGGACCCTTACGGTTCAAAACAATCTGATTCCACGCTTTCACGCCGAATATTTCCGCACGGTTGAAAGAAATGAAGCAGGAACTTAAAAAAATGGATGGCTTCAACAAGGTACTTGGGGACACGAAAACTTGAGCTTGAATATTACGGAAAACCGTAAGCAGGTATGGGGGATGAATTCATGCCGCCCATAAACTCCATTAGGCGTTTTGGGGCGTTAGCCCGGTTGAATCGCGGAGGGAACCCGTGGCTACGCCAACAACGGGCTAATGAAAAGCCTTCAACAGCGTTTGTTTTTTTAAAACGAGCTTAACAAAACCGGAAAACCGTAACCTGCACTATTGATCATCTTTCGGGGACAGGACATCCAATTGACACTTCCCGCCGTAAATTTCTTGGCGCGTCAAACGGTTTTTGCGACAACTTGCGCTTGCCGTTCTTTTTCCCTATTTGGCATTGCGGGGGGGATTTTGGGGGGGGGGGTTATTTTTTTTTTTTTTTTTAAAAAAAAAAAAAAAAGGGGGGGGGCCCCCCCGGGGGGGGGGGGGGGGGGGGGGGGGGGGCCCCCCCCCCCCCCCCCCCCCCCCCCCCCCCCTTTCAAAAAAAACAAAGGGCCAAAACGAAAAGGGCAAAAAAAAAAAAGTCCCGCAAATTTTTTTTTTTTTTTCCAAATTTCCCTTTTTCCCCTCCCCCCCCCCCCCCC
>Ga0163217_1070896_pt1 | contig 16325 bp, 20 predicted proteins | sample SynspAceP_FD_185933 | JGI IMG/M metagenome (GOLD analysis project Ga0163217, IMG submission 185933) | Saline lake microbial communities from Ace Lake in Antarctica - Synechococcus sp. Ace-P (PacBio error correction) | ecosystem: Environmental > Aquatic > Non-marine Saline and Alkaline > Saline ... | reverse complement strand
CCGCTTGATTTGCAGACAGCAGATTGCTGTGCAGCACCAGGCTTCATTCGATCCACGTCGATCGCCGAACCGGCAGGCGGTTCGTTTGATATAGCGGTTGCGCCAGTTTTCAACCGAAGGTGCGGATCGCGTCCGGCCGTTGTATTGACCGAGTGGGTGATCCTCGAACGGTTGATCCCGCGCAGAATTTTTCACCGCATCTTCGACCGTAAGGTTCAGTAACGTCGACTTTTTGGAACGACGGGGGCAAGGACGGTTTTTTCAAGGTGGCGGAATTCTTGTAAGTCGTAGACCCCATTGTTCCGCAGCTTGCCCCCGGCAACGCAGTTTCAGCAGGTGGACGATCCATGCTCCCACCGGAAGTTGCCCGCACCGATGGACGGTGGAACCGTCGATGAACAACACGGCGTCTTTTGGGCTTTCCAGCCGGTCACGACGGCCTTGAGGCGCTCTCGAAGTCGCCGCGGAGCGGGTTGCGGCCAGCAACGCGCCCATGTCGGAGCGAATTAGATCGGTTGGTATTGGCAGACTCGGGTGTTTCACGGGGACGATTTTGCGTGCCAGCCCTTCGGCGATGGCGGTTTTACCAACACCGGGATCACCCACCAGCAGGGGGTTGTCTTTACGCGGCGGGCAAGCACCTGAATGCTAACGTTTCCCACCTCGTTCCGAGCGGCCGATCAGCGGATCGACATCACCCTCGCGGGATTTTGGCATTCAGATTCGACAGTGTACTTTGCCAAGCGCGATTCTTTTTTGTCGCCGTTTTCCGTGACCGCCTTTGGGTTCTTCCTCGTTGGTCGGGGGGCACCTGAGACAGAGCGGGGTTCGCCAAAAGCAGGGTCCTGCGGGACGCCATGCGCGAATAGTTCACCGCATCATTAACGCTCATATCCTGCTCTTGCAGGAATAGGCCGCGTTGCTTTCGCGTTCTGGCAAAGATGCGACCAGCCTTTGGCACCGTACCCGGTCCGGCCGACGATTGCCACGTGGATCGCCGCGCGCTGGATCACCCGCTGGAAGGCTGCCGTGGGCACCGCTTCGGAACTTCAACCGTCGGTGACCAGATTATTCAGGTTTCATGCAACGAATTCGACCAGCGTCTCGCGCAGTTCGGTCTATCGGACAGAAGCAGGCTTTCATCACCTGCACGGCGTCGGTTCGTCGATCAGGGCAGTAAAGATGCTCCAAGCGTGGCGAATTTCGTGTTGCGAGCATCGCAAGCCGCCAAACGCCGAGTGGATAGCTGTTCAGGAGACGAGAGAAGCACAGGGGCCTTCGATGCTGTGTCGGAAGGCGTCCAGAACAAGACGCGCCAAACCAAGCATGGCCTTCATAGTATTAGGTTGGTTGATCACGGCGCAGCTTCAAGGAACGCAATACGTTGTCACATTTATACGTGAACGTCGGATTTTAACCATGATGCGGCGGTCAGAACGTCTTTGCGCGCGCGAATTTCGGCAAACACATCGGTGTCGGTGGCGTTGACCATCCCCAGTTGGCGCGCGAATGCCGGGACGGACGGGGCCAAAAACGGGTTGGTTTCAAGTTCCGTTTGAAAGCGTCGAGGGAACTGTCGCACGCCATCTGCAGGCCGATCGATCTCTCTTGTACGAAGATATAAGCGCGGCGTTTCGGGATCAAAACCGTCAGGGCAAATTTTGCGTTCGGGACTGTGTGGTATTCGCTGGCCGAACATATGGTGGGTGTCGGCTGGCAGCTGCATCAGCTTTTGCAGGGCGTTTCCCACATCTGCGCCCGGTGACCCTCAAACCAGGCGGCCACAGCCAAGAGCATCAGGCTGTCGCGGTAAGACGCATTTGGCAGCGGGCACGTTGAAAGCATATGCCCCGACGGTATGGCCCGACACGTCGATCACATCGACAGTATTGGTCGCGGAAGGTAAGGACTGGCCGTCGTCTACGCCTCGTTCCAGCGGCGGCAAAAACGCTGTTCATCAGCTTTGGCCCCAATCACGGCGGGCGGTGTTGCGTCAGCGATCAACTCTCGGGCACGCCTTGAATGTGGTCGGGTGGTGGTGGGTCAGCCAGATTTCTGTCAGCGTTCCAGCCCAATTCATCCAGCTGGCCGCAAATCGGCGCGGCTTCGGGCACGTCGATCAGGGCGACCTTGCCGCTGGTCTGCCGGCGCGCAGCAAAGTAGGCATAGTTGCTCGGACAGGCAGGGGATTGTCACAAGATCAAAAGGGCATGGCAGCGGCATCCGGTCGGTGGTTTCTGGATTTGCGGATCACCACGGGCTAAGCGGCGGGCAGGGGCCGGTTGCTGCAATTGGGTTCGCGCAGTCCGCTCTTTTGCGGCGCGGTACTTTTGGGCTAGGATTCGTGGCATCCAGCCCAACAGGGCCGATAACCTCATGCACCTTGATGTCCAAGACCTTGCGCAATTTTTACTACCGCCAGCGCCCTTGGTCGCGCGGCGCAGCATTCCCGCGGAACCCGCTGCTAGAGCTTTGGCCCGAGGCGAAGGGCAGGACGGGTTCGTGGGTTTTTCGGTTTCGGCCCGCCCCCTTGCTGCGTCCCTATCTTGCGGATGCGCGGCGGGTGAATGGACGTTGATGCCGGGGCCGCAAGGGGTGATGCCGTGGCCCGCCGGGATGCCCAATACTTTCTGTCCTGACCGAGGAACGCTGTGGCCGATTGAAACGGGACACGTTGACCGGCTGGTTGTGGCTGATGCACGGGTTAGAGACCCGGACCGGCAGGGTGGATCTGCTTGAGGAATGGCTGGCGCGTGTTGGGGCCGGGCGGGGCAGGGCGCTGTTGATCGTGGCCCAAATCGCGCTGGCTTTGGTGCGCCAGTGATATCACGCGGTTCGGCTATGGGCGGCCCTATTCGCTGTGGCAGTTGGAAACGCAGCTGCGCAAACACCAGTTTTGCCAAGGGGAACGCCAGGTTGGGTGCGACTTATCTGTATGGCCCTCGGACGCGGCGGGCCATTTTCGCCGCTCTGGGCCCGCTTGTTGAACAAGTGACGCACATGCCGACGATCATGGCGGGGGGCGTCTTTATGGGTTCGAGGTGACCAAAACCTTGTGTGACCGGCCCAAGGGCAAGGTCGCGCGGAACGCTGGCGGCGGCCGTCTTATTCGCGTTCTTGAGGGGGTCGGCGCGGTAACGCCCGCAATGGTTTGAGCGCTTCTGTCGCAGCCGATGTGATCCCGTGCCACGTGGCAAGAATCCTATCTTGGCCCGAGAAAAGCGGATGTCCATGATTTAGGGCACGTCGATCAGTCAAAGCGTCGCGCAGCGGTGCTTTAGTTAAGAATAGGGGCGCTTTCGTGACGCGCACCGGCACACTATACTGTGTTGCGGGATGCGGGTCCGTGCTGCTACATCCGCCCTGCATATTAGACGTCCTTTGGGTTTAATTTCAAGTCGCGGCCAACACCCCGGTGACGCGATGTATTCGCTTATCCGGCCCTTGACGTATGAGGGAGGATGGACGTGTTCGAAACAAGCATCAATCTCTACAGGTCTCGCAAACGCTATGCGACCGCGTGTACGAGCTGCCAGAGCCAAGGCCCTTCCCCAGATCGGAGGGGAAAGATCTTGATGCGCTGCAAAGCCGCATTGGCCGAAGCGAAGACCGCGACTGATCCATTCGCCGGGATCTACACGGCGCGAACAGGCAAGCTGCCGTCGATCAGTGCCATCGCCAAAAGATGGACCTGTCCAGACGCTGGCAAGCACCGAAGATGGGCCAACAAGCGCCGTCTGTTCGTCCTGCCGCAGCTGGTCCAGAAACCTTGCGCGACATCATGGCCGTCGAAAGGCGAAGTAACTGCTGATGTGATTTCGGCCAAGGCGTGGACCAAGGCGCAGTCCGAAAAAAATTGTTCAAGTCGCCTCGCCGCACACAAGGCAAAAAAAAGTAACGTTGAATGCGACGTGATGACCTCCCTCATGGCGGTCTTTCGTAAAAGTGGCTCTAGATGATCGGACACGTTCGGATTCGCGCGGCAGCTCCAATTCCTCCAGAATTAATGGGAAGAGGGTCGGTTAAATGGGATCCAAGCTGAGAGATTTCTGCGATCCTGAAAGAACCAGATCAAGAACTTTGGTGCAAGAAGCAGAAGTTGCCGGGAAGTTGGCCGCGTTCTGGGTCGTTGGTGATGTTATCGCTCGCGGCTGTATGGTCTGGACAACGTCCAAGCCGGCGAGATGGTCGAATTCCCCGGCGGCATCCATGGGCATGGCCTTGAACCTCGAGACAGGACAACGTCGGTGTTTTACTTCGGTTCGACCGTGAACATCAAAGAAGGCGACCACGGTCAAGCGCACGAACTCCATCGGGACGTGCCATCGGCAACGGCTGCTGGGTCGTGGTTGTTGACGGTCTGGGTTAAACCCCATCGACGCAAAAGGGCCCATCGAGTCACATGAGCGTGGCCTGGGGACGTCAAAGCCCCCGGCATTATCCCACGGAAATCGGTTCACGAGCCAATTGGCGACTGGTCTGAAATCCCGTTGATGCGGATGATCCCCGTCGGCCGTGGCAAGCGCGAATTGATTATTGGTGACCGTCAGACTGGTTAAAACTGCCGCTCTGGACGCGATCCTGAACCAACAGACAGTCAACGGGACGCCGCAGCGACGACGAGAGCAAGAAAATGTACTGCGTGTACGTTGCGATCGCCAAAAGCGTTCGACTGTTGCCCAGTGGTTAAAAAGCTCGAAGAAACAGGCGCGATCGACTATTCCGATCAGTTGTTGCTGCGACTGCGTCAGCCGCGCCTATGCAGCTACCTCGCACCATATTCCGCAAACAAGCTATGGCCGAATTCTTCCGCGACAAACGGCACGTCACGCGCTTGATTCATCTATGATGACCTTTCAAGCAAGCCGTGTCCTACCGCCAGATGTTCCCTTGCTGCTGCGTCGTCCGCCGGGCGTGAAGGAACGTACCAGGTGACGTTTCTCTATTTCTCCCACTCCCGTCTGCTCGAGCGTTCGGCGAAATTGGCGATGCTGCAGGCAACGGCTCTTTGGAAGCTCTGCCGATCATCGAAACCCAAGGGCGACGTTTTCCGCGTTTATTCCAACCAACGTGATCTCGGATCACCGAATGGCAGATCTTCTTGGGAAAACCGAATTGTTTCTACCAAGGATATCCGTTCCTGCTGTTGAACACCGGTCTGTCGGTTCGCGGTTGGTTCTCTGTCAGACCAAGCGATGTTCGTCGTTGCTGGTCCGGTTAAACTGTCTTTGGTCAGTACCGCGAAATGGCGGCCTTTGCTCAGTTCGGGTTCCGACCTTGACGGCCTCCACACAGCAGTTGCTGAACCGTGGTTGCGCGCCTGACAGAGCTTGCATGACAGCAGCCTCAGTATTCCCCACTGACCAACGCGGAAAATTCGTCTGCGTGATCTATGCGGGTACAAACGGCTACCTTGACAAAAGTTGCCGTCAAGGAAGTTGGGCCGTTTCGAAGCAGGCGGGCCTTGCTGGCGCATCTGCGCAGCAAGCACGCTGAAACCTGATGGATGACATCACCAACAACGACCGCAAGGTGAAGGGTGAGCTGGAAGACAAGATCAAGCTTGCATCGATTCTTCGCCGCTGACTTGCTAAGGGAGGAGGGCAGATGCAAAAACCTCCAAGATCTAAAAACCGGATTCGCGTCGGTTCAAATCGACCCGCAAGATTCACGAAAAGCATGGCAAAGGTTGCCGCGGCGAAAACTTCGCCGCGCGCAGGACGCTTGCCGAGGCAGAGTCCCGCCCCTACACAGAGCGTTTTAACGCTGTGATGTCCCGCGGTTGGCTGGACTTCGGTAGGTGGTCTGACACCGCACCCCAAGCTGCTGAGCGGCACGGGGGTCGGATAGGTTCATTCTGTGAGTTTGTCATGAGGCTTGGAACGTGGCCTGTGCGGTGGCTTAACGCCAACATCGCCAAGCTTTGCCAAAGCCCATGCCCGTTTGGCCTGATCGCCCAAGGGTTAGGAGGCTCAAAATCATTGACCTGGCAAGAAGGCCGCGACAGCATTCCGTCGTGGACTTTGCAGGCCTATTGGTCGCACGTTGACCTCAAGCGACGTCAAGCGCTTGGCTATGCCGTGCGCAGGATCGCCAAGGACGTACTTAGGCCGTTTTTGACGCGGTGAATTATGACATCGCCACGATCTTCTATTCGAAGTTCGTGAACGTTTGTCAGCCAGATCCGACGGCACAGCAGATCATCCCGGCGACCTTCGAAAGAGACCGAAGGCGCGGACCGAGCGGCGACACTGTTCGACTACGAGGCCCAGCGAAGAAAGGCACATTTTGCTGACCTGCGCGCCGCGGGCGTTGCAACGGCGATCTTCTCGGCTCTGCTGGAAAAAACGCGGCCTCTGAACAGGGGGCCCGGATGTCGGGCACATGGACAAACGCGACACGGGACGCGGGTGAGATGACGATGAATCTGACCCATCGAGTATAACCGTTTCGCGTAGGCCGTCATCACCAACGAGCTGATCGAATCATTTCGCGCGAGCGCTTGTAGAACAAATCGGAGAAACGACATGGCAATGCAGTCGGCAAAATCACACAAGTCATCGGCGCCGTGGAGCCGCCGTCGTCGATGTTTGAGTGCGAGGATCACCTGCCGAGATCCTCAACGCTGTATGTAACTGAAAACCACGGCAAGAAAACTGATCCTCGAAGTGGCTCAGCACCTTGGCGAGAACCCGTGCGTACCATCGCGATGGATGGAACCGAAGGTCTTGTTCGCGGGTCAAAAAGTAACGGGACACGGGCGACCAAATCCGTGTTCCCCGTTTGGCACGGCCACACTTGTCGTATTTATGGGAATGTTACCGGCGATGCCGGTTGACGAAAAAGGGCCCCGTTGCCACGTCAGAAACCCGTGCGATCCCACGGGCCAGCGCCTAGCTTTTCCGAAGCATCAACCGCGGACGGAGAATTCTTGTGACAGGCTCAAGGTTATCGGACCTGATGGGCACATACCACTTAAGGGCGGCAAGATCGGCTGTTTCGGCGGTGGCTGGTGTTGGCAAAAAGGTTCTGATCATGGACTGGATCAAACAACATCGCCAAAGTGCACTCTGGTCTGGTCCGTTTTTCGCGGGCTTGGGGCTAACGTACGCGTGAGGTAACGATCTTATCACGAGATGATCGGGAAATCCCGGCGTTATCGTTCCGGACGATTTCTGGAAAAATAATCCAAATTGCGCTGGTTCTACGGCCAGAGACGACCCTCCCGGTGCGCGTATGCGTGGTTGCCGCGGCCTTGACACTGGCGAACAATTCCGCGATTGGAATCCGGCAGCCGACGTTTTGTTCTTTTGTCGAAACACTCCGCTTACGCAAGGCGGGCTCGAGGTTTCGGCTTGCTTTGGCCGTATTCCCTTCTTGCTGTTTGGTACCAGCCAACGCTTCGCAACCGACATGGGTGCGATGCCAAGGAGCGTATTGCTTCGAACAAAAGGCGGGTTCTATAGTCGGTTCAGGCTTGTTTGTACGTTCCTGCGGATGACCCTTACCGACCCTGCGCCTGCAAACATTCGTTGCGCACCCTCGATGCGACACCGTGCTGGTCGTGCATCTCGGAAGGAAAAGCGGTATTTCCCTTGCCGGTGATCCGCTTCGGCTCCACATCGCGTTTGATGGCATCCCGTCCATTCGTTGAGCGAAGAGCACTATAACGTTGCACGTGAGTTCGGGTATCCTCGCGGTATAAGTCGCTTCAGATATCATCGCGACGGATGACGAATTGTCAGAAGACGACCAAAATGACCGGTGACCCGTGCGCGTAAAATCGAACGTTTCCTTGCCAGACCTTTCGACGTGGCCCAAGTGTTCACCGTTGTTGACGGTAAGCAGAGGTTCCATTGGAAGAAAACCATTTTCAAATCGTCAAGCGGTTTGTCGCTGGTGAGTATGATTCACTTGCCTGAAGGTGCCTTCTATATGGTTGGTGAGATCGAGACGTAAAGCGAAAGCTGAAAAAAATGGCGGGTGACGCCGCTTAAGGAGCGCTGAAAATGGCAGACAACAATGCAATTCGACTCGTTTCGCCGAGCGGCGGCTGGCCTCGATTGGCAGGTGACGGCGTTCAGATTCCGGGTGCGGGACGGGGATATGACAGCAATGCCTGATTCATGCCCCACCATCACCACGCTGCGCCCCGGTTGTGCTGCGTGTGAGGCCCGGAAGGCACTGCTGAGTATTGTGGTAACCGGCGGCTTCGCTGAAATTTCGTTTGATGGGGTTGTCGGTTCTGGCCGAAACGCGCCGTGCCTAAGGTGACATGACCCAAGAGCATCTGGACGAAAATGACGCCGAAGCCAAAAGCCATGTACAAAACGGCAAAAGAAGGTTTTCGTGAATGAAACCTGGCCCGTAGAACGCAGCCCAAGCCGCGATATGGGCCGATGGGGACGAAATCGCTTGTCGCGGCAAGCAACCCAGCGCTCTGACGTTTCCTTGCCCGTTTTGGATTGAGAAAGGCCCTTGCATTCGCGGGGCCTTTTCTATTTGTGAACCTTAACATAAGGTTGTCGGGATTGTTTGGGAGGACAGGGTAGGGCAGACAACCGAGAAACGAAGAATGCAAGTAGTGTAGGGCGACAGCGAGAGGGCTGTTTTGTTTTCCGACTTTCAGTGGCGGCGAAATGTGGGACAGGAAGGGCCAGCGCGAGCGGCGCAACTCGATCAGCTTTCCTACCCGTACCGCGAGTATCCCAACTGTTACACAGTCCCTCGCGTTGTGGGACGTGGATAACGCGGACAGTTTATGCGCGCAAAGATCTACGAGCAGAGAATTTGACAAACGAGGGATTTGAAACTGGTGTTCCGCAACCTGGGGCGATACGCGATATCGCGCGCGTTAGGGCGTCCTTGGATGGCTCCATTGGGCCATTGTCACCGCAAGACGACTGGGAGCTGTAATACAAGGCCCCCAGCCGCTTGTTTCAGGGGCGCTTAGCCGGCTTGTTACATGCCGTCATAGATCGGTTTTCGAGCGGTGTCGGCGTTCGAACAGCGACGAGGACAGACGTTTATTGGGCCGGTTCCAGATATTCAGGATCGCGCGCAAAATATCGGCCGTGGGCACGATCGAAGGTTAGCGGGCGCTTTACCGCCGGTGTGGGGGCGATTGCTGTTCAGTGGATGACAGCGACGTTCATCACGGACATTGCGATGCGATTCAAACCGCAGGGCCGGAATCACGCCCGTTGGCTGATGTAGAGTGCAACTTCCTTCGCGCATTCTCGAAGCAATATTCGCCGCTTTGCACAGGGTGCCGGCGGTTTGTCGCAATATTCGTCCACAATCAGGCAAAACCCTTGTCGGTCACATCGCCGATCACGTTCATTTCCGCAATTTCTCGCCTCCTGCCTTTCTCGCGGCGCTTCGTCCACGAATAGCGAGAGGGGAGTTGATTGCGTTTGGCCAATTCACGCGCCGCGGGCAAAGCCGCCCACATCGGGCGGAAATGACCATCGGTCAATCCATGCGGACCGAATTCGTTCTGATGTCCAGCGCAAACACGGGCGACGCATAAAGGTTGTCGCGGGAATATCGAAAAAATCCCTGAATCTGTGCGGCGTGCAGAATCATTTGTCAGGATTGCGTTCAATGCCACTGCCCTCCCATCATATTCGCGGACCATCTTGGCGCGCTGATCGGTGTTTGCGGCGCTTTGGTGCGACGGTCCTGACGAGCGTAGCCGAAATAGGGTAGAACGCTGTGACACGCGCGGCGGATTGGACCGGCGCAGCGCGTTCGGCATTGATCAGCAGTTCCATCAGGGTTGTCGTTGCGGGCGTTCGACGTCGGCGGGATGATGAACATATCTCGCCGCGGACGTCGTTAAACCGACACAAGACGCCGTCATTGAACCGTTTCGACACTGTTGCGTCGACAGCCCTACGTTGACCCCCCGATGCAGCGACATCCGCCGTGCGATGGCTTGGCCAACGGCATGTCGCGTTTACCTGAGATCAGTTGGGTTCGGTGGTTTGAGGCCATGTGCAAGGGGTCCCTGGAGCAGAACATGTGGACAAGAAATTCGTGACGTTGACACGCTTAGCATGGCCTTACGGATCTGGCAAAGGCTGCACAGCCTTGATCGGAGACCTCAAATGGCCCATATCGACTATTTTTTGCGACCACTTTCACCATATGCCTATGCAGGAAACCGGCTGAAGAAATTTGCCGCCAAACACGGGGCGACGATTTACCTATAAACCTTTCGATTTGGATTACCGCTTTTGGGCGACTGGTGGGCAACCGCCCAAGGACCGGCACCGTCGCGGCAGGAATACCGCGCGATTGAACTGCGCGTCAGGCCAAGAAATTAGGGATTGCCGTCACCTTCAAGCCCGGCGCATTGGCAACCACGGCGCGCCTTATCCTATGCATCATCGCTGCACAGGAACGAAGGCGGCGATTGTGGAGGTAAGGCTGTGCCAGCTCTTCATGACCGGCCGTTTGGCCGGGAACGTGATTATTGCCGAAGACGAAGTCGTCCGCGATTGCCTTGAAAAGGCGGCTTTGATCCGCGCTGGCCGACAAAAGGGCACAGGCCTATTACCTATGCCCGAAAATCTGGAGGAAGCCGTCGAAAAGGGCGTCTTTGGTGCGCCTTTCTATATTCCTTGATGGACACCCACAAGTTCTGGGGGCAGGACCGGTTGGACGACCTTGACCTCGTGATGGCGGGCAAACTGTGAGTTCAAGCCTTGTTTACCGCCGTTTCGGACATGGCCACGTCAGGCGGCGGCGATCCATTGGCACATTGGCCCATTCCGGCGCGTGGCGCGGCGTGGCGAAGCGCTGCAGACGATCTGCGCACTTTTATTGCTGCGATCTTTACCGTCACCGGTAAATTTCCGATGACTGGGACGGGCAGGGGCGAAACATACATCAACGGCTCGACCGATAGGTGCGGGATTTTGGCTGACCGACCTACTGACATCTTTGGCCATTCATTCCTTTCGGTTTGCGACGATTCGGTTCTGCGGATTGCGATCGAAAACCCTGTTGAACTGTGGGCGCAGCACTGGGACGATGATCGAACACGGTTTAATTCGCCGCAGCACTTGCCGATGATCCGGCAGCAGGGTGGCCGCGGGGATCGGAACTCGGCGGGTTCGACGCAGCGTTTGCGCGGGCGACCGGATGGAGGCGGCGCGGATCTTTAATACCGGCTTGGGGTGACGGGCAGCGGTATGGGAAAAGGACGCCCGAAAAGCTGCGTCAGTATATGGCGACCGTATCCCTATGATGTGCCGCCAGCCAGCCGTTCTTGCGTGATGACAATGCCGGGCTGCTTCAGCCTGGCAGGTTCGCACGCGCCACGATGCCGGTGCTGTTGATCGACGGGCGGTGCGTCGGGGCGATATGTTGAACGCGACAGCACATCCATTGCAACGACGTCTGCCGAACGTGTGACACGCAAGGCGATTGACGGGGCAGGGCACATTGAGCCCCGATCACCACCCGGCAGCGCGTTTCATCTGAAATCCGTCGCTTTTTGGCGACTGTTTAGGGCTTAGAAATTGCGATAGAAACTTGGTCGGATGGCCTTTGTGCCGATTCGACCAGTCACAAGGACAAAACCGCGCAGACCAAAGGCGCGTCTGATTCACCCACTGTCCAGCGGGGCCGTCCATGACATAGTAGTTTGGCTCCCGCAGCTTGCAACTTTTGGTGGATGCGGGCGAGGCCATTTGGCCAAAGATCATGTTGGCGTGGGGTTCATGCAACATTGTCGCGCCCGCAGACGCGCAGTTCCGTCCTGCCAGATAGCGCGCATTGTCATTGGCTTGCGTGGCGGTCGCCTCTCACAGATCGTCCTGCAGATAGCCCGCCATCTGTGCTGACAGGAAACGGTGCTTGGGAAAACAGTGCGCAACCGCGTCTTGCGCCGCAGCTCGAATGTCCCACGCTTTGGCGGGGTCAAAGGAAGGATCACTGCCTCGACACCCATTGCAGCCGTTCTTGGTGCGCCAAGCTTGGGACGACATCGACGCCCGCTTTTCCCACGTCGATCTCTGGCCGGGGTGCAGCCCAGGCAACAGTGCATTGGCAAACGCGCCCCGTCCAGATGCACCGGCAGGTCATAGCGTTTGGCAACGGCAGGTCAACGTGTTCAAACTTCCTCTAGGCGAATGACGGAACCGCGTTTCTGTCACTTGGGTTGATCGACACCGGGCCGCGCTGCGCGCCATGCCACATTGGCGTCTGGGGTGCTTTTCGAATAGCCCGTGTCAGCGCCTCGGGGGGTCATCTTTATCTTCTGTTTTTCAACCAACGGTCGTTTTGCAGCGCCGGCATAGAATTCGGGCGCGTACATTCGTCTTCGTGGATATGCGAGGTCACAGAGCAAAAGATTTTGTCATGCACGGCTGCGGCTATAGCAGGGCTAGAGCCAAAGGGCGTTGGCAGCAGTGCCGGGGCGACCAGATAGACGGCAGCTTCGGGGGCCTCGAATGCCGTGCGGATCGCGTCGCGGACTCGTCCATTGATCGCATCATTGCCATAGGGCATCGCGTTGGCCGCTGTTCGCCTGCGCCAGACGGTTCATGATGTGGGATGGACAGGGGCCGCGTTGCAGAGGCAAAAAAAACATCATGGTGCGGCTCCTCGATGATGTGGTCTTCCATTTCTTCGAACGGGGGTGTCGAATTCCGAGAACAGTCTTGTTTGTACAGAAATACCGCGCGATGCACTGTCGGATTCACGTATCAACGGGTGCCAATCATTTACAGTGGTTTACCTGCCACAGCAGCCGGTAGGGCGAGTCAGGGCCATCCAATAGGCGGTGGGTTTATCAAGGTTTTCGGGTTGAGCACGACTTTTTGCAGTTCGGGCACGAACTGTTGCGGTTTTATGTGGCTGCGCGCAGGTCACCGTCATCCAGCAAAACGGCACGCCACACGGTTCAGGGCGGATCCTCCTCTGGTGTCCTCGTCTCGAGCTTGTTCAAAGCAGCATTACCGCAGCCGTCACACAAGGCTTCCCATTCGTCTTTTGACATTCTTGGTCAAAGCGGTTTCTTTTTTTCCCAAAAACCGTTTGGCGAGGCCTTTGGTTGCATCGGATCAGTTCATAGCGTTGCCATATGCTGCGGGCTTGCGCGCTGCAGCATCATCTGGGTGATCAGCGTTCGGGCTGTCAAATCTCTCTTCGCCGCGGCAGTGATCGACAAGCGCGACGAGACATGCTTGCCGTATAGATCGCCCCTGAAGTCGAAAAATAAGCGTCTCGAGGTGGCTTTGTTCTCGCCGAACATCGGGCGCACGCCAGACTGGCGACCCCCGTGGTACCGAAACCTCGGCTTGCGGCCCTTCAAGCACATCAACCAGCACCAGCGTAGACGCCAAAAAGGCCGGCGGGCAAAGCCGTCGATTGACATTATTCGCAGGGGATACCCCGAGTTCCACGGCCGCGGCTTTTCGACCGTGCAGAATCTAGGGCCTTCGACCCGGTGCCAGTGGCCCAGCATCGCAGCAGCGTCGCGGGGTACGGGCTTGGGTCCAACGCGTTGCGGATCGCGGTCGGGATACCGTATCGGCGGCCTTTTCGCCATCAGCGGGGCAATCGTCACGCCGAACCCATCTCGGCACCCGAGGCCTGCAGGTGTTCAGCGTGGCCAGGCGCGCGCCTTGCCAAAGCGAAAGTTCAGCGCCCACGGACCACATGGCGCAGGCCCAACCCGTCGACGATTCACCTTCTTTGTGAAAGGGCGCGGGGGCTCAGGCTGGACAAGGTGGCATCGGAACCCCCAGCTCATACCAGCCTGTCGACGCCGATTTTGCAGCTGGTGTGCGCGGGCCTCTGCACCATTCAGGCGGAAAGGGGGGGCGTCGTGCCGAAAATATCGCGCGGGTGCGGCTCGATGTGACCACCTAAAGGTGGCTTCGGGCAGGCAGCAACGGGCCATGTCGATGAACGACAGCATGCCCCAGATGCACGCCGGTCAAAAGTTGCCAATTGCGGCAGTTGCCCCCTGACTCGGGAAGCCGTTTACAAATTGATGTCGCGAATGATTTCCATGCCGCTAGGTTATAGGCCCCGTCTGGCCCCGCTTACAAGCAGCGGGGCGGACAGGATGCTTGAAAAACCACAGCTCGCCGGTAGCGCAGTATACAGATGCGGGGTCAGTCGAACTTGCGTGACGGGGCCAGAACAGTTCCTCGCAATCAGGGACCTTTTGGGCGTCAATCGCACAGGACAATCCAGTTTCAACGGCTTGTCGAATTCGATATTGGTGACCTTTTCACCTCTGCATTAGGACCAGATTTCGCCGGGGGCGCACTGGGGGCCAGAAACTTTGAGAGGGGGACTGTGCCATTATAAAACGGTACCTGCCCGGGCAGTTGCTCTCCGATTACAGCAAGAAATCAGGCGCGCGGTTCAGCATCCCATGGGCAATCCGCCCTTCCAAATTATGGTGATCCTGCGGCATAGGCGTCGTCCAGGTGCACCGGATACGGCTGTGGACACCTGGGCGGAACATTCTCGATGGTCTTCGGTCGGTTGACGGACTTTACGCAGATAGCGCCGTCATGCCGATTTCGATGATCTTCGATACAGAGCGTTCGCGGGGCAGATTATCAAACATGCCAAGCCCTTTCAGTAATTAAAGTGACGCCTATTTTATAGGTGGTGTTGAACTTAATTACTTTGGCAGGCGCAGAACGCAAGGGGAAAAGTGGGTCACCGAGTGTGCCCAATTCGTTGTAAGGTCGGGGCCGATTGTTCTTTTCCAGATAAGCGGGTCAGCGCATCGGGATCGGGTTGGGTTTCGGTTTCCGTTTTTCCCGCGCGGCAAAGCCGCCGGAGATGAAAAGCGAATCGTATCTTCGCCATTGGGCTCCTTTGATGTCGGTATGAATACGTCAACGGATTTGCCAGAATGCCACTGTCAGAGATGTCTTTCCAACGCATAAAAGCTTTGCGGCGGTCCAGATCATAGATCGGTGAGTGCGTCTTTTGCCGAATACAGGCTTTTCACCGGCCCATTTTCCGGTTATTAAAGCGCCGCCCACAGGCCCCGCGCACCCATTCGCGACATCGCCACGGTCACCACCGATAATTCAGGGTTCGCGCACAAGCAGCTTGAGCCCCTTTTGCTTGGGCATTAAAGCAGGCGGCGCAGCACGGGGGGTCTTCGGGACGGTCGAAGGGGACCGGTTGCACCACGATGCCTTCGGCGTCCTCCCAGGCGCGGACACGCTGGATTTTGATGGTCGGCGGCGGGCGTCGAGCACATCGCTAGGGATCAAAGGAAATGTTTGTCGCTGGGCGGGGGCCCAAAGGTGCCAGACCTGTGTTACCCACCCATGCCGGCTATACATCGCCGGCGCGCAGAGTCCCCGAGGTGGCAATGTTTTCGTCCCATGCGTCGCGGTACGCCAAATGTGCAGTTGTTTTTGAATCACGCCGGCGCGGGGGCGGGGGGAGTTTTGTGACGAGAACCCACCTTGCCCCGCCGTTGCGGTAGGCCTGCGTGCGGTCACGCGTTCTTGGCAAGCGCCTTGACGCCGCTCATGGACCACAGCCCCAAAGGTCGACGAATAAAAACGCGTCATAGCGGTCAGAGATTTCGAAAAAGGTTACTGATTAATTTGGGTTTCATGAGCCGCTTTCCAATCTGCAAGAGCTTTTGCCACCGCAGAAAGCACACAATCCCCCCGCGGGGCAAAAACTGGGCAGGCGAAATACGGGCCAAACACCACCCCGCGGGCCCAAATGTCAGAGGCCGCGGCGCAGTCCGTCCGCGATTTCGCCGCGATGGGCTTGCGCATCCACGCCCTTCACGGTCCGCAGAAACCGCGCAACGCCCAAAACCCACGGTCAGGGACTGATAGCCGCCGGCGCCCAGACTGCGCGGGGTTGTTGACCCGGCGGCTGATTATCGCCCCTGCGGCGTGGCGGCAAAACAAGGCCCGCGAAACTCTGCCCCCATCTTTTAGCAAAGTTGGCGTGTTTTTGCCTTCTGCGCCAGCGGGATTGGGGGGGGGGGGACGTGGGCCCTGAAGTTTCCAGCAGGGAGTTTCTTTTCGACAACATGCAGGGGGCCTTGGCGGGGGCGGTGTCGTTTGAAAGTGAAAGAAATGAAACCATAACATGGGGGAATTTTGGGCAGCGCGGGGGAGGGGCCTTCCGTTTTGGCGGGGCAAGCGTCTTTTTCATTCCTGGCTTCTGTTCCCATCGGGGCGGGCCGCTATCTAAATCCAGTGCAAGGCTTCGAAACAACGGCGTCCTTAGACCCCCGAAGGGCGGCGTAAAAAAAATGCCCGCTTTTCATTCTGCAGGGCTCGCTTCCAGATCCGATCTCTCTCTTT
>Ga0163217_1106970_pt1 | contig 16326 bp, 9 predicted proteins | sample SynspAceP_FD_185933 | JGI IMG/M metagenome (GOLD analysis project Ga0163217, IMG submission 185933) | Saline lake microbial communities from Ace Lake in Antarctica - Synechococcus sp. Ace-P (PacBio error correction) | ecosystem: Environmental > Aquatic > Non-marine Saline and Alkaline > Saline ... | reverse complement strand
TTTAACTTTTTTGACCTAGATTTTAGCGGTTCCAAATGAACCGGTCTCTTTTGAATGTCTGCAGTATATGTCAGTTACTTTCAAAAGTTCCGGCATTATTAGAAGCAAAGAAAAACTCTTTTCCTCAGGTGAAATGTTGGGAATGGCCGGTAATGTTTGGGACCAATGCAACTTCTTTTATGTTTTCCCCCATTTCCCATTTATTTATTAGGCCTTGTAAATTTCTGTGTACCATTCCTTTTTGGGAAAGGGACCCCTATAGTGGTTTTGTATAAACGGCCTTGCTAAAAAAATAAGCCGTACGGGCCATCGTCAGTAATTGCAATTGGCGCATTGTTAGGCAAAACTTGAAATTTTCCCTAATCTCAAACTGGATTGCCGAATCATTTTCCTAGACCCAAATCTTCTATTGTAAGTTCTGTGTTTTGCTACAGCTTCTTGGCTCTGTTGAAAATAAAATCTCGATATTTGCTTTCCTTACTTATGTAGGGTATTTTTGCACAGGATTACCAGTTTATTTGATAATCCACTTTAATTTGGGCAACCAATCTTTATCTTCGGAAGCGACTTTTCCAAAGTTTGGTAGATCTAATACTTTTAGGGGCAAAAAAGATAACGTTCATAATAACTTGAACTTACCGTGGTATTAGCGTTGCTGTCAATAATTTTTTTATACCAAAATGTAGCTTCTGATAATTATTCTACAAAAAGGTAGCATTGCCCCAAGTCCTCAAAATTTCATTTTCTTTATATCCTAAATTTAAGGAGTTTGTTTGATACTTATCAGCTCTGTTGCTGTTTTTCGTAACTATTAGGGTTTGTCACGGCCCAAAGTCTTAGCTTCTTTGCCCCGACATTGAACAGAAGAAATAAGGTTATAATGCAGCCAATGACTCCTCTGAAAATTAATGTATCGGTCATATTATTGAATTGGGGTGTTATACGAAGCAAAGGTCTTGAAATTTGTAGGAATAGTTATTTAGTAATATTTCATAGTTTTTATATTTTCGAGGGCTGATTTCTACCTAATTAGGATATGATTGGGTTTACTTTATGCACTTGATTTTCTGTATTCATAAAAAAATTGGTCGAGAATTTCTCGGGGACCATTTAAGAATATGAATACAGCAGTCTTGTGGTGGATATCTGCTTATTTCTGTTAATTACTTAAGTTCGATTTCCTTGCCTGTGATTTTTAAGAAAGAAAAACAGGGTCAATAACTTCCCTGCTCATTCAATCTATTTAATAGTGAAGCATCATTGCCGATCTTTTGGAACTACCTGCGTCTTTATATTAAGCCTTGGCCAACTTTGTTAGTTGTTTCCGCGTTTAAAGGGTTTTTTCGTTGTAATAATAGTATTCATTGCGTTTCATTAATAATACGTCACCAGTGTCCTTTATCGTCGTTCATTGGGAATTTCTACGGCCTATATTGGTCAGAAATGGTCTTATTGGGATTTAACGATTCGCTTCGGCTATATCCTTCGTAGAAAACCGCAAGTTACCGAGTTAAGTCGGGACCTATGCTGGCCCCATTTCCCTGCAAGGCATGGCAAGAGCTGCACAGTACTGCTTTGAACATATCTTCACCATTTTTCAAATCCCCATTATCACCTGCAGAATCGACGCGCAAACAATTTCTGCTACAGACCAGTTTTTACCAGGTCCTTTTGGGTGAGGAAGATTGGCCAAATCCGTGCTGTTCAACTTTTGAATTAGTTCCTCGCCTGATAAAGTCAATAGATTTTCCTTTCGGCTTGTGGTACGTGTTAACCAATGCATTTTCTCTTATTTTTAATAAGACTTGGAAGTAACTTTCACCACCGTTGGCTGCCCAAAAGTTCTTAATAATACGTGAAATATTTTTCTTCTCAATGCTTTGGTCCAACCATTAGGGGGCATAACTTTAATGCCTTTACATAGTGTATCAGTTTCAGCAGGAGGAGTATTGGGATTTTCATTCGCTCAATGTTCCTCCATATTGACCTCACTACGGCCCGGTCACATCTGTTTTCTTATTATCGTCGTAATTTTTTGGTTTGGGCCAAAGTGTCCAATACTTTCATGTTTTTGCTACAAACGAAGGCATTTTCTACATATTGCCAATAACTGAACTAATCCCTATTAACCTGGTGATTGTTCAGAGTTGGGTAGGGCGGGACTAATTTTTAGAGACTGCGGATTAACATTTTTGTTAAAACACCTCTTATAAATAGTAGCTCACATGCCCTAATAAAATCTGTTTTTTAAATTGTTGTAGATCAGGAAGGAAAATGGACATATTTATTCATGGCTTTTCCCTATTTTCCTGATTCCCGATCCTGCTAGGGCAATTACCCTTTGAATAAATGGATGGACGCTTTTCGGAAAATAGTCTTTCTTTGAAAATTGTTTTGGCACATCTAGTATTCCAAAGCTTACCCTGGCCGCATAATCTAATTCGTCTGTCTTGGTTGTTGTTAAGGAAGGACCAAATAAGATCTATATCCCTTTCTTTCCGATGGCAAAAATGACTCCAGCTTTCTTCGAAAAGCTGATTGTTCCTCCGTAAAACAGCCAGTATTTTCTACTTCTTTGCCCTTAATCCTCTCCATTATAAAATTACTCGGTACCATTCCGGACTCCAATCTTTGGCCACCAGTAAGGAAATTACATGCGCCATCATCCCCGGCAACTCCATCTGTCAAGGAGGGAGGCCCTGATAAAATTCTTCCTTGGTGCCTTATAAAGTGCTCATCCGGTGTCATTGAAATAAAATACATGGTTCCAAAACTCCAGTCGACACAAAGAGCCCTTTTTTATAATATTCCGGGAAATCCAAAGTTTTCCTGCTAATACTCCAGTAGGAGGACCCTTGCTCCTATGTCTAAACTACAACTGGCACATTATCGGGCGTAATAGGCTTGGCCATTTACCAGATCCAGTTCTCCAACCAAAATTCGGATCCATGTTGGTTATATGGCATACTCTAATGGGTTCTGTACCAAGGAGACCCATGTTTCCCATTCCAGTCAGAATTCAAATGTAAAAAGGCCCCATCTGTATTTAAAGGCGAGGTCATAGGCATTTCTAAAATCCAGTAGCAATAACGGTTAATTCTTTACCGTCCTATCGGTTTCTGCCACCCAGCCACCAGTAGCCACCACATCATTTGCATGGCCTTTCTTAGGATCCTTTAATGGCATCGAAGAGTTGATCTTTCGTCCCAAATGGGTTTTTGATTGAATAAAGCGTTTTTGGCAAAAGGTAGATTTCCCCAGACATGTTAAATATATCCAATCAGGACCTAAAATGATTCCATTGTGGGCCATGTTCCCCCTTCCAACGAAAATGGAATAAGAAATTCCACCTTGGTCCAAGGCTCCATCGGCAATCAGAGTCCGTTATTTTATATAAAACCGCTTTTCTCTTCGTTATCTGAATTGACATGACGTAAAGCTATTTGTATGCCCATAAAAGTCCATGTGCATTACCTATTTTTAAAGGGAATGGAATCAACTTTAATTTTTCTTTCGAACCAATTTCGGGTACCTCTACATATATAAAGCACCATACTTGGTCAGATGTAATAAGGCGTCCCTTATCATCTTTGTTATAGATCCAAGATCCTTGGTTCATATCACTTGGCTATATAAAATTTTTTCTACCCGAAACCATCTTTGACTAAAAATGTTCGGGTCAGATTCAACTGGGGCGGGGAACTTACAGCCAAAAATTCATAATAAAACACACCAATAAGGATGTACTATTTACTCATTACCTGGAATTTATTTAAATGTTTAAGCAATTATTTTCAAATCATTGATAGTTGGTTGGTTTATCGACTGCGAAAGAACAATAATAAACACTATCCTAAGGCAATTAATATAGGTAAAAGCTTTAAAACTTAATAACTTGAAATCTATTTCTATAGTGTCATCGGGGTGTTTTTACTGATTATACTGAAATTTGACACTAAATTTGGCTTGTAATGTTAAATAAATATAAAGCACTATTTCGTTGAAACTGGTCGTTATTTTGACGCGAATGTCTGCTTAAAGACGGATGATTCCGCTTTTTTAGCGAGTTATAGGATGCCAATACATCTTTCTTGTCTATCATCCCCAATTTTTTATCCATAGCTTCCAAAATATCATCTACAGCAGGCCAAAAATTCTTTGTTCGGATATATCATGCCTTTGTGGCGTTGAAACCATATCCCTGGCCTTTGTATTCTTGGGGTCCACCGCACGGCACAAAAAAAAAATGGGACCGTATGTTGTTAATGGCATTAGGCGTTCTGGTTGATCTTATATAAGGTTAAATCTTGGACTTTACAATGGGATTGACCATAAGGAGATTTACTACATCATTACTAATTTTGGTAATTCCTTTTTAGTTTCAACCTAACTGTTATAAAGTGTCACGTGTCATAATTATTCTTAGTGGTTTATTTCCTTATTCAGATTGGCCTTTTCGGAAAAAGCAATGATTGTAATTCATTTCAAATAATACATTTTAATGCATTGTACTTATTTGGGTCAATTTTTAGCTTGCCAAAGCTGTTGTCCTTTTAGTAAAAGAGGATACAATGTATTTTTATTGAATAAAATTTAAACAACAGGAGGGTATTTTGGGAGGCAATGCCTTAAAAAATTATATAGCTTAACGCTATTTTATTTGTGGAAACAATTGTAAGATTATGCAACATTTTTTAAAATATTAAAAGGGTTTGCCAGCAGAATATCCGCTTACAAACCTTTTTATTTGTTTGTGGATTAAACTTGCCATAATTTTTTAAGAAGTGGCCACCCCTAATGTATATAATTGATTTTTTTTTTTTTTATTCCAAATTGGGTGATTGTACTACCACCAGCAGGGTTTCAACGGTCTATACCAAATGCTTCCGGACTCATTGGGAATGGCAAGGGCAATACTTTTATTGTCATCTCAATAAAGTTCCGCTAACAGTCCCAGCTGGTAGGCGTTAATGGATTCAGTTTTAAGGACCCACTGGTAAACAAATCCATCGGGGGATCAGGTAATCTTTGGGCATCTATAAATACTTTCTTTTCATTGCTTGTTCCGAATAAGCTTTGGCGTATGAGTGGGAGACCGTTGCCTCCCAAAGGCTACTACCGTAATATTTTTATCGCGAATTGTGTTTAATTAAATCTTCTGTGCTTTTCCAAGGGAATTTTCAGAATCCGGCAATCTGCTGTTCCATGGCACTATTTTCCTTGTGAAACCACTTCTATATCCGACAAAGCTGATTGTTCTCTGTGCGTTACAGCCAAATTAACCTCCCATAACAATATCAAGGATACCTGCCAGCCCAATAGCAGTCCAACCAACGCTATTTCGGGTTTCCACAGTTGGGAAGTACCTCCTTTGGGCCCATTCTATTTCGTATATCACCAAAACCCAATGTCCGGGGGAAACTGTTTTGGTCAAGTTAAGGACAGATGTTTCAATGGCCTCATTTTCTTTTTTATCTCTGGATATTTTTCCGCATTTAATACACCTCCAAATTTTTTCTAAATGAGAAAGTTTCCGCAACGTAAGTTCCAATATGCCTGATCTATGTATTCACTTTGTATCCATATTATAATGCCATGTTTGTCCTAATTTGGGAAATGCAGCTTCTTTTTAGTTTTTACGGTCCCCAATGGAATATCCATTCTTTTTTGATACTCTCTTTTTGCGTTTAAAGCCCTTAAGTAAAGTAGCTCTATTATCTCTACACACTTTTCCTTAATTTACTTAATAGTTTTTTTTTAAAAAACCGATGGTATCTCCTGGCAACTTCACTATCTCCTTTCTTTTCCAAAATACCTACGAAGTAATCTGCGGAAAGGTCTTTTACTGTTTTTAATGCGACTTTACTACGTATTTCATCGATAGCTGCCATTCCTGGCAATATTTAAATCCATGTAAAGAATTCTCCCCTTTGAGGCCATTATAGCTCGCGGAATTGTTTCCATGCCTCATAAAAACATCCTGACAAATTTCTTCAGCAATATTCAGTATTCTGAACAATGGTGTTATTACGCCACATATATTTTCAGAAATTACATAAGTATACAGCTTTTTCAAAAAGCGTGGCAGTATCCTTTTTTTTGAAATTGTTTCTACCATACATCTAATTCCATTCAAGAGAGAAATTTTTTAAAGATAAAAAAAAGCTACTTTATAAGCAGCTTCATGATTTTGTTTAATAGTTATTATTCAATAATTCTCTGCGCAACTTATTCTTTCCTCCAGCATCTCCAGTGGGTTGGTAAATAAAATCATCGACCCCTTGATGTACGAATTATCCCTTCCCCAAAGGTTTTTGCCTCTCATCACTCCCAAACACCATTCATTTGTAGAAAATTCCACCGTGCATTCCAATCGGTATCTGCAAGTAAAATTACCAATATCCCCTTTATGGATTAGCCATCCTCAGAACCCCATTTGCCATTGAGGGGCAAAGGTAGGATTCCAATGTTCCTCAGTAGATTTCCCATCGGCAGAAGAACAGTTCGGCCTTTTCATGGAATATGGATTGCATTGTTCACCAGGTGTTTAATCAGGACAGTTTTGTTTTCATGCTCACCGTTCCGTTTCTTCAGTAAAAACTAATTTCTTCCTGTTCACATTTACTGTCGCTTTTTTGGGCTCCAATGCGAATGTATGTGTCTTTACATTTATTTTTCCTTAATTTTCGAAGCTACAGATTTAACCTCTTCTATACCTCCTTGGAATCTTTTTTTCACTTCTTTAACAGCTATTAAGAGTAATTAAATAGAACTGCCAAGGAACAATGCATTATATATTTTCATTTTTAAGTTATTTTTTGTTATGAATAAAATTATCCATTAATAAAGGAGAATATCAAGCTACCGCATGATATGTGTTTATTATTGAACTGATTAGAGTTTAAAAAATACAATTTGCTTAAAAACTGAAAAATCCCCGTTTTTGATTATTTTTCAAAAAGGGATTTAACTATTTAAACTATGTTTCCACAATTCTACTGAACGGGCATTGTCCAATTGTCCTACCAGCTCATTGGAATTATTCTATGGAACATTATGGCGCTACAAGTCTTACTTTTTCTTGCAAAAGAAACATCAGCATGTACGGGCAACTTCACATCCATGTTTTACTTTACCACCATCTTTTACGGTGTGCCAATACTTCGCAAGCTTTGTTTATGGAGGTTACGCTTAAGGCGTCCCAATTCTCAAATTCATTACTCGCTAAATGAATACTGTTATCGCCTGATATTGCTATGGTCTAAAGGAATATTTGCGTTTTTCCATTAAAGGTAATGTCTATAGAGCATATCCGCTCCTGGAAACTCTTAAATTCCCAGGAAATAAGTTCTTGTATTCTCAAACACCAAAGAAGAACTCCAAAATTTTTGGGGTCTCTTGTACCGGTGGCATTCATGGTAAAACAAGCTACTTACAGGAATACTTAAATGTAGTCCGTTTAGGGCTGTGCAGTGCAGTAATACCCTCATTGGTTTCCTTTAATTATTGATTTTGGTTTAAAACTTGCACCAACCGGTAATTTTCGGTGGTCTTATAGGCCGTGAAACTAAACTTTTGTAGGAATCTTTCTTTACCCAAACAAATTTTTGGGAAGATGTGGCCTCCATTTCTACGCGTTCATCTTGTCCCTTTTAGCATCCTTACAGCTTATTCAGTAATTAGAGGCAAGCTAAGCATGCCAAAAGCCAATTTTTTTCATGTTGTTTTATTTGAAATATTAGCTATAAAGTTAAGCCATAAATAATATTCGTTGAACAATTCTTTAAAATGATTTTTAATATATTTTATGAGCAACTTGATATTAAGGTTTGAGGCGGAAATAGTTCTATTTATTTATCAATGTGGTGATCACCCTTGTTTTCACTGTGCAAAAGTTCTGTGGACGGGGCATTTATCGGCGATTTCCAAGAATTTGGGAAATTTTGTTTCACGTCTAGGTCCCCAGTTCAAGTTTATGGCTCTATTAAACGTGGTCTATTTTGCCTCACTCGATCTTCACATTCCCGCCAATCGGCTGCGTGTATTTTCTGAATAGGACGTATGCACTTCTACGTTTACCAAAGGCCATTTTTTTCTTTTTGTGTACATCTGAATGGTCATCACAGTGCAGGCCGATAGTCCTGCCGAGACCAATTCATTAGGGAGAGGGTCAAAAATTGTTCCCGCCATAGGAAACAGGCTCATCAGCAATCATATAATGGCTACCAACTTTCATTTGGGTTGGTAAATCCGTCTCCCTGTCTTTAAAACTGGCTAGACCTCATTGTTCAGTTTCAAGGGCTTATAGGACCAGGCATATCAAAATTTACCTTTTGACCAAACCTCCTTAATTCCACCAGCATAGGAAGCGTCTATAGGGTCGTCAGATAAATGATCTGCCCATCTAGGGAAACAAAGCTTTTGGGAATGGTTGTGCCGCTTATGTAAATTCCTCGGCATTTTTAATTTCGACAATAGATATCTTGTTGGTGAGTGTAAGGATTAAATTGGACTTATCGATATTTCTTAGGGTTTCTTGAAAGCTGGTGTGATTTTAGATCTTCCAAAAACTGTTGTTTTATAGTAAAATTTTCTGCCTCCCAATATTTTACTTTCAAGCAACACCTTTATTGGTTGATAGCATCCAATATTCATTTTTAAAAATATGTGTTTAACATGTTAACGGACTGGCATGGAAGCACCAATAGTAGCAATAGCCCTAATGGGAGGATATTTTTTTCGAGCTAGAATGGCCGCAGGACTCCCCCTAAAGATGTGACCAATATTCAATGTAGGGAAGTAGTAGTTTTCTTTTAGGTAGTTGGCGGCTTCCAAATAAATCTTCAACGTTTCCTGAAAAAATTGGAATCGGAAAACTCACCTTCACTTCCCCAAGACCGTAAATCGAATCGCAAAACGCCAAAGCCAAGATCAGAGTAAGGGGCTTTACTTATATTTTTAACAAGCTTAAAGTTTTTATTTGCAGGTTAAAACAATGGGGCAAATAGCACAAAATTAGTGAAGGTTGTCGTTGACCGGGAAGCAACGTCCTACCAAAGTTTCACCCATTGGCATTCTTAAAAGTTACTTTTTGCAGATTCATAGCACTATTTTTTTTTTCAGGATACTTCTTAAGTCGGGATTATAGGTAAAAACCTATCTGAAGCGTCATAATTTAAGGAAGAAAATTGGATTTTTTAAGTACCCTAGTTGTTAGGCTCATATTATCGGTCACTTATTCAGAGCAGCGTAAAGGCGATTTTGATTAAAAAAATCCATCTTTGCAATGTTGACCATTAATCTCGTCTTAAAAATTAAGAAAAAGGTTATTTGGTTTAAGGAAGGGTGAGCTGCAAACGATACCGTATCCTATGCTGAACATCATTTGAGGATACCCCATAATCCAAAAAAAAACGTCTGTTTCCCAGATATATCTTGTGATTCCAAATAAATTCCCATACTTTGTTTTTAAGGAAAAATCGTTTTTTCAAAATGCGATGCTCTAAAGGGTGCGTTTCATTTGGAAAACTCCATAAAAGGAAGCATCTGTGGTAATAAGCCCTATACCAAAAGTGGCAAATGTGTTTTGAGTCTATATGGTAGTTTAATCCTGGTACGTAAAAGTTAATTGGTGAAATTTGGCTTGTTCATAATAACGTAATTGTGCTTCCGTAATGAATACTTAATTTTGTTTTGGTAATCCTATTGGTACCGAAGTACATTGTGGCCAAAGGGGCCCCAAACTTGTTTTTCACCATTTTTCCTGGGCCAAGTACTGTAAAACGTGGGATTAAGGATTAAGTAAGCCTAAAATTTTCCTTTCATAGTGCTTAAACCTAGTTTCTTGTTATTGTATTTAAGCGTATTAATGTAGTTTTAAGATTCTGCTTGTCTAAAAATGCATATTCTACCAAAATCCCCCATTCTTTTTAGGGTTTCTAGTAAAAATTTTATCGGAATTTAATATTGATTTCGGGTTAATTCAAGGTTTCAAAATATGCATTAGACATTCTTCCTTGTTGCTTACAGGAATATTTCTTTTGAATGACCAATATTAGTTTGTTTTTTTGTTATTTTTTTGAATTATTTGGCAATTTCCTTCAACTTTTCGTCAATGGATTCTTTGGACAACCAATTCCACGGACCATAACACCTATAATTTCTTTTAAGGCGGAATATCTTCAAGGGATTGGGAATGTTAATAAAAACCAGATCTGCGTCCAATCCTTCTTTATGAGTACCGAAAGTATCTTCCATTCCAAAAACACAGCCGGGTTCACTGTTTCCGACTGTAAGATTTCAATGCGGTAAGTCCGGCTTGGAATCATCCCTTCGGCTTCATTGCGTGAAATGAGAATCCAGGAACGTTTTGGAACAGTTGGGGGGCATCCGAACCCAATAGTAGACCATGTCCATTATGCTTGTAATTCTTTAAATCAACTGCCTTCTTATGAGGTAAACTTCATTCCATTGCTCCTCATTAAAACCGGTATCCGCGCGGTTGGGACTTCACTTTCCTTTCTTTTCCATTCTCTCCAAGGTGGAAACGGCATATAATTTCATTTTCAGGTTGCTCCAACAATTTATCGGAAAACTTAGGGGCAACCATCTTTCAAATAAACTTTGTGTGGGAAAACTACCACACCTTTTTTTCCTTTGCCAGCGCCACCAATTCATCTATCTTTGGAAGTTATCGGCAATAGGGATTTAAAGGCAAGCCGAAAAACCATTTGCTGAAGGGTCAACACCTTCCGAATTTCCGGTTACAAGTCCTTCAAAAAAATCCATTTACCATGGTCTATGGAGGCGTATTTACTGTCCAAAAGCGTGACGTATTGCCTACCATTACCCGGACGTGCCCCATGAAAAAGGGAATGTTGAGGTTCATCGGCGGGTTTCTTGCCATTCTGATCAAAAATACTTCCAATTGGCATTCCGGGATGAATTTTCAAAAAAGTCGTATCCAGCATCTTATACGCCCGTAACTTTTCTGTATTGCCCCCTCTTTTGTGCAACGAATTTCCATAAAGAGGACTTGAAGTGAAAATACGGGGACCAAAAAATATCGCATTCCTAGCTTGCTCCTTTAATTCTTAGATGGGTAGGGTGACCCAATCATTACCCCGAAATGGTATGCCTGGATAGGTATTAAAACAAGGTTTCCTTATTGCGCTCATCACTAGTAGGAGGTTGTGAATATGCGCATGCATTTCCGCAAGTCCAGGATTAGAAATTGATTCTTTACCTTGTATTATATAAGGTATCATCTACCTTTTCGATCGATTCCACTATTTTTTTGATCTTCCCGGAATTCAATCACCACCTGCTTGATTTTTCAGATATTTCCGTTTTCCAACATCAACAATATTGACGTTGGTTTTATCAATTATGGCGGTAGGACTAACTTCCTTTCTTTGGTTGGTGGGAACAAGCAAAGAAAGCGCAATAAAACAAAGGTAAACTAATTTTTTCATTTTGATATAGGTTTTAAGTTAGTTTGCCATTGCTTTTAGACCAAAATAAGGGATATTCCAAAAAAAATTATTGTAAACTAAAATTTGTGTTTTAGGATGCTTACTAAAAAAATGGGGAGTTTATCTTCCTAACGTAGGATTCAATTTAAACCTTCCCTTCACTTTTCACGTTGGTCTATTTTCAAAAGTTTTTAATTGGATTTAATTAGGGAAGTCAATTTTTGAAAACATAGTTTCTTAGAATCAAAATTAGGTTGCTCTTTTGAAGTAGACTTCCTACATCACCAAAGAATGCCCAGCCCATCGTCATCGGCAAGGTCGGAAATAGTAGAAGCAATGAGGTTAATTTCCTTTTGGTAAATTTTGTCCACCATTGTCCTTTCTTTTCCCGCTTGCTATCCGGTTTTTTCCGAAGCATTTTCCAATGTTGATTTTTTAAGGATCCTATATAGATAAAACTTGTCAACAGGCTACAATAAAGGGTTGGAGTCTTCTTTTCCTCCAATACCATTACATTCATGCCAGCTTCCTTAACCTTTGTACCAAACGTGAAAATCAACTATCACTTGAGACAATGCAAAAATCCACCAACCTTATTGAATACAGGATATCCATAGCATCAATGTCATAGCCGATGTCAGTGGCATTTTTTCGGTTGTTGTACGCATATTGTTGAATAGGATTTATGGCGTTTTCAATAACAAGTTCTTCCATTTGACCCCAATTTGGGATTTGCGTCCAGTCGCCCATTATATTCTTTTTATTGAGGGTTGCCATATTTCGCAATTTCCTCCATCATCTCCTTTAACATAAGCAGGGAAGGGATATTTGTTCTCCGTCTAGTAATACTGCTAGATTTATTTCCATTAATAAGTGATTTATTGTATTAAGATTTTACTAAGCTTAACCATTTATTGGTTTCTCGACTTTTATATTTTGTTGCAGGAGCGATATTAATTTCGGTTTATAATACGCTTTTGTCTTAGTTGTCTTCCCGTTAGCTTGGTGGAGCCAGTAGAGATAGTTTTCTTATAAACTAGGTGCAAAACCCTTGATAATTTATATGGGCTTACTTCTCTCTGTTGAACCACTAGTTGTAAATCTTCTGGGATTATGCATTTTTCAACATCGTTCCAAGGCCCCAGTTAAACATCAATTTTTGTATTTTAACTTTTTCAAGCCCACTTGAAGGTGCTTTTTTTTCGAAGCGGTTTAAAGCTCTTTAATATAGTTTTTGTTTAAACCTACTCCAAACGCTTTTTGTTTTCTGGGGCAGAAAAATTTGCCTTTTCTTTTCCCTTCTCCAAGGGCTTTTGGACCGTACTGTCTAATCCCCATAAACAGATGGCAACTTTTACCCGGCATCTTCCACCGGAGCTTATCCTGTTCATGTGCTACCTTGAAAAAATAAGATGTACTCCAGAACTTACTCGCATGATTATTGTGCAACAGACTCCGCCATTTCAGTGTCGTTTTCTAAAATAAAATTCTTCAATTACTTTCAAAAAAATTTAGTTTGGAGTCCACAAAAAATTTCATCCACACCAAAAGATTGTACGAGTCTTTTCAAGGGTTTTCTGATTCCATTCCGCTGTAGGGGTACAAACCAGTTTACGCCACCATTTACATTGACCTTTTAGGGGCATTGTCAAAAAAACCATCTACAATATGTACATAACGGTATCTGTAAGTGTTTTGCCCTTCACGCTAATTCTAATGGAGAATCTTATTATTGCGCAGGTATTGATCAAAAATTGGTAGGTCTATACCTGAATTTTTGCTAATAATCCTCTATTTGTTGGAGTAACGGTTTTATGGTAAATTCCTATTGGAGCCTCGAAGAAATAGTCCCCATTTTTCATCATTTCTTCCACCAATTGCCTTAAGGTGTGGCAACCATATTTGCTCCCTTATAGTACATGTTCTCCTGAGCCTTGCTTGTTAACGGTTATAAGGGACCAATTATGTTGTCATTTTGAATATTTTTCACGCGGTACCAACAACATAGTCTTGAGGAGGCCTTTTTCCCGAAGTGGTAATCTAAATACCAGGTTTTCCGATAGCGTAAAACTTCTCAATGGGGGAATCCACATATCTGCCATATCCTTTGTAGGTGATATTTATTGGCAAAACCACTCATGTTCCGGATTCATGGACCAATATTTGAAGTCGAATTTTAATCCCCAGCCCGTTTTTGAAAGGTCTTTGCCCAGATATCCGTTCTTGGAATTGATTGCCAAAGTTACAGAACTTGGTGCTTCCATACCAGATATTTTGCGTACTTCACCAGCTTATAGCCGTCTCGTAAAAAGGGTAAGGGCCAAACCAATGCTCAAAAGCTTCCATCATTAATGGGGCCTGTTTTTAAACTGTTTTTTTGCTTTTTCAAGTTGTCTCGAAGAACATAATAGTCCTCGCCAAATTTTCCCGTTTTTCGCCTTGTAGTTTCGTCAAAAATGGACATAATCGCCCATATTTATTTATTTACCCCATAATTGTTGATTGGGTTGGCCAACGTTACCAATGATAGGATTGCTATTCTTTATATTCTTCCACTTCTAAAGATTACCATTTCGAGGACATCATCAATCCTTTTGGAGTATAATGGCTTATAGCCTACTATTCTACTTCGTCGTTACATGTGGTCTTTATTAGGCCACCACACACTGGCGCCTAGACCTTTGCAGGAAGTGGCTACCAAAAGTGTTTAGCCATTGTATCTTTTCCATGGAAAAACACCGTCCATTGGTGCTCTTTACTGCTTCTTTAGGATGTCCTGAATAATACACCACTACCTCATTTTACCATCTTCCTTTTAACTGTGGTTTTTTTGCAAGTGATTTAAAATGTTTGCATTCCATTCGATTTCTATTCTTGAGAGTTCTCCATCTTGGGTAAACCTTTTCAATTAATTTAAGGGCGGTTGTAGGTCTTTGTAGCCGCTGTTGCTCTTCTAAAACGGTGTAACGAATTAGGTTACTGCCCGAAATGTATTTCTCGTCGGGTTCAAACCCTAACATTTAAATGATAAAAATTAGGTCCCACCAAGCTCCGCCCCAGGTTTACTTCCCCTAAGGGAATTCCTGTTCCGTGAAATTTTGCTGTATGTGCATAGGAGGAAGACCCTAAGACCAGCAATTAATGCTGAGTTATTTTTTTCATTTTAAAAGTGCTTACTAATTTTTTTCCAAGACTTTTCATTAAGGCCATTTTGTTGGACCATAGGCTTCTTTCGGCCCCTTCTTCTCATAAAAGCAATGTTCCTTGGCCTTTCGTAATTATCAAAAGAATAGAGGTTACCATATTCTTTCATAGTTTTTTTCCGTATCGGGAATAGTGGCATTTACCCTATTATCGGGCCCACCATAAAAACCATAGACGGGGGATTTAATATTTTTTAAGGTCGATAATCTTTGGGTCAGTTCCGTAATAAAACCATATACTTTCAAGGTTCGGCGTTTTGATGTGGCAAATTGGAAACTCTGAGATCCACCCCAACAAATCCAAATAACCGAAAACTTTTCCATTGCTTCGATGGGCTCATTTTATTACATGGTATACACCATTGTCTAAAATCCTTGGGTAACTTGCTCTTGTTGCAAGGCATAATGGGCTTCCTAGCTTTATTCCGAATTTTTCAAAATCGCGGTTCGTTTTTATCAATACCCATCAACAGTATTGGATATAGGTCTGGAGCATTACCAAAAAATCCCTGGGCGGCCAATTCGTCCGAAAAAAGGTCTTGCCCAGTTCGTTTAGGCCCAAATTTTCGTGATTTCAGGATAACCCCTGGGTCGATGCATTACTTTCAGGGTATACCACAAAAAGCCTTTAGTACATGCCATTATCCCTTGTGAAATCTTAACCCATTCCTGATGTCTTTGGGGATTGCGACCAATTTATTTGATTCTTGGCCCTTAACAATAAACCCGTTTTTAAAACCCAACATTACGATAAGTAATTAAAAATTTAAACTTCATAAAATTTTATTCTAACCTCTTTATATTATCTTAAAATACCATTTGGGAAAAAAAACCACAAACACTTTCCAAACCTCATCCTTCCCCCAATGGCTGGAAACCCCAAAGAAAAAATTAATCAATTACCCACTCCCTCCAAAGTAAAAATTCAGTGACATCACTACCAAACTACTATGATCCCAAGTAGGGCTTGTTGGTATCCCGCCAATTATATTTTATATCCCACTGCTCGGGGAACTTGCTCCATTAAAAACCTTGCCGAAGGTGCTACGGATCCTCCAATTTTCACATTTTTCATTGGGAAGCGGGAAGGTGCCCAAGCCAAAAGAGGCTAGTTAATTGGCATTTACCAGAGGGTTAGTTTTTTTTGCATATTCAAAATTTACATTGCTCCAGAACACGCCATAGGCAAATCCATTTTTCTACCCTAATTGTCCTTGGGTGCTTGTTGGCGTGTAATTTTTCGTGGGCTTCCATTTATCCTTATTCCGGCATTTTTACCCCGGCGTCATTAAATGGTCGATGGGTGGTCCCACGTCCCCAAATCGAATTCCAATCTATTTAGATTCATCATTTGGGTTCATTTCGGGCATTATAGGTTTTTTTACGTTTTTATGCACATTAAACGCGCCAATTTGGTCTTGAAATTACCATCGAAAACTTCAACCGCCAAAAAAAAAAACGGCGCATTATTGTCTTTCCCTTTCATGTCTCAGTTTGGGGGATTTAACAAAGCCTTCGAAAAAATTTCTTAAAATCGGTTTATTTGCTAATAGTTCCTTTCAAAACAACCTTTTTTATGTTAGATTCAATATTCGTTATTTTGGGAAAATATTCCCAATAATAATCCCACTCCATCTCCTTTTTTTCCT
>Ga0163217_1043428_pt1 | contig 16326 bp, 18 predicted proteins | sample SynspAceP_FD_185933 | JGI IMG/M metagenome (GOLD analysis project Ga0163217, IMG submission 185933) | Saline lake microbial communities from Ace Lake in Antarctica - Synechococcus sp. Ace-P (PacBio error correction) | ecosystem: Environmental > Aquatic > Non-marine Saline and Alkaline > Saline ... | reverse complement strand
TGCAACGGTACGCATCATCGGCGTTTGGGACGACGAGATGGCCCGGAGGTCGACAGCTTGACGTGTCGAATACAAATTTTGAAGCGCACCAAACGTTCGCTCTGCGTCCAAGGGTTACTTGGATTTTAAGCCCGGACAATTGGAACTCGCGCTGTTTGCGCTGGAAATATGTTCTTAGGTGGCGCGTTATTCTTCGGCGTCGCACATCTGGGATGATCATTCCGTTAGGCGGCACAGAAGCTTTTTCCGACGTCCATATCCTGGAAGTTATTGTGGCTGAGGCCCATATGTCACGAAGACGCGACTTCGGAGGATGCGGGCTTGCGCCGGATGGGTTTACCGAACCGACCTGTTTGCCACGGTAACTACGAAGGAAGCCAACTTTCGCGCATGGCCCTGGAATCAAGCACCGGTTCGACTGTTGGCTGAAAGGTTCTTGATCACATGGGTATCGTAACCAGCGGAGGCCGCTCAGCTGTTTCCGGGAGTGGGGCTATCCCGCTTCCTTGGGGTGCAAACGCTGTTCTCGCGACATTTTGCAGTTATATCTTCGCCAATTTCTCTGGACTCTGCCATCCTTCCGCTTTTCGGTGCATCAAATCCTGTTGAAACCACCTTGGGCCTGAGAAGCATTTCTATAGCTCTTGGTTTTTCGTATTTGCCGAAATCCTTGTATTTGCATCGCAATGACGCCCGTATCGATCAGCACCGGCCACCTTTATTCAATGGGCAATAACGTTGCCGTTTCTATTTTATGCTAGGGTCATTCGCGCCTATAAGGAAACTTTATGATTCGTGGGTTTCATTGCCGTTCTATTGGGGACAAACCCGAACACGGCGTCAGCCAACAAATCCGACAATGGATGCAAACCAGATCGGCTTCGCCCCGTTAACCTCACTCTTGAACCGTTGCGCGCTCTTGCTTCAGCGCGTCATGAAGCGCCGAGATATGCGTGCGCAGCGCTTCGTCCGCGCCGTCTTCGTCTCGCTGAATTCAATATTGACAATGCGGATCTGTTAAATCCTGTTGCAATTTGCGCAGGCGTTCGTCCACCGCAATGGACGATGTCGCATCAGGGCCATGGACGATTGTACCAGATCAAGTTGGCACGGATAATCGATTTGGGAATTGCCAGATGAATTTTTTTGTTGAAAACGCTGTTTGGCCCGTGCACGCCGGCGGGTTATTGCGCAAACGCGTTCGTCTTCCCGACCACATCTCCCGAAGCAAGCGGATTCTCAGTCGGTTGGGCCATTGACGCGCTGGCAGCCGCGCGGCGAGCCCCTCCAGCTCTTCCGCGCACAAGTAAGCTCGGGCATTCTATGAGTTGTGATCCAGCGATTGCAACGATCAAACTCACGGACGTCCCGCGCAGCAAGATTGCTCTCAAGCCCTTGTAATGCTTTCGCGAACCGGCGTTCGGGACACGCCAACCGTTCGGCCAGTCGCTTTCTACCAAGGCGATCGGCCGGGTCGATAGGTGCCACATAATCGGTCCAAGATAATCGAAATAGGTCAGTGGGTCCGGCGCGTGGCGTCGTCATGGGGTTCTTCTTTCAAAAGGCTCCGGCACCTTAGCCCGGTCAATTTGCGCAGACCCGTTGATCTTGCACAGTACCCTTCAGGCGGCGTAGCAAGGCCTTATGAAAAAATACCGATTTCTCACGGAACACTTGGGTTTCGACCTTGATAACAGCCTACCCGCATGTCGGCACGCCTGTTTGACCAAATAGAACAGCGCTAATGACCGACTGGGAATGACCGCGCTGACGTAGAACCGGAACAGCGGCAGCGGATTCATTTGCGCAAGCACTACTGGCACACTACGGCACGACTTTGGCGGGTGATGCGCGAAAACGACCTTGATCCTGGCCCGTATCTGCATGAGGATGCACGAATTACTTTTGACGCGCTGGACTGACGCTGCTTGCGGCGCGGATTCGCCGCAACTGCCGGCGGGGATCGGTTATCATATACCAACGGGACAGCCCCTACGCAGAGAAAAGGTCATTGCCGCCGGGATTATCGGGCTCCCCTAGTTTGTTTGATGCGTCTATGGCGTTTGAGCAGCTCAATATCTACGCCAAACGACGCGCCGCTATGATTGATTTATCGCACGATTGCGTACCCAACGACGCCGTTGTTCGAGACGACCGCGACCTGATGCCCGCACACATGGGGATGGCACGTGCACGTCGCAGAAAGAGCAGGCCGCGCAGCATTATTCATTTTTACACGATGATCTTTTGTTTTTCTTGCGAAAATTAAGACTAATGATAGACCATGGAAATGTGAACATGTTTATTCGGGCGGCGGCATGTGCGTTTGAAGCGGCGGCAGCTTCGGCAGTGCAGGTTCAAATTGGTTCTGCGTCCGACCGACGCCCCCGGTTACGATGGGATGGAGCGGGGGCGATATGCGCTCTTTACTGCGATGTTGCAGCGCTGCCGCGTGCTCGAGGCGCAGGTATGGGGCGCATCTGTCGGTCATGCAGCACGCAGGTCATGGCATTATTGACGGGCGGGGAAGATGGCGACGACCGTTGACCAGGCGCGATTTGATGCGGCCTGATATTTCGGATCCAACCTTTGGCTGGAACTTTTCCGAACATGGCTGTGCGGCGTTGCTTTGTAGAGGCTCGTTTGTGCGCCCTAACCGACGTCGGAGTTCCGCCCTGGAACAGCGCAAATTCATTTTTAGTTCACGCGCACCATTCGGCGCACGCGTGGGGCGTCGACGATTGGCACCACAATATCGGCCAAATGGTGATTGCGTGACGGGGCGAAGCGTGCGGGTGAGCAGCATTAGAGGTGACCGCCAAGCTATGTCAAAAGCGCTTGCCTTTTGCGGTCACGCACCCGACCCACATGAAAATGTTTCGACGAAGTCACCGCAGGCGGCGGGCCTTCACCCTTGTTGCCCCTGCCCGACCGCGAGGACCATGCCTGCTCTGCGGTGGTGTGGATGGACGACGGCGCGGGCAATCGCTCGCGCGCTGAGATGGAGCTAGACGCCGAGACTTCTCCTCGCCGGCAAAACGGGGGGGAAAAAGCGCAGCGCGCAGGTGCTTCGTACCGCTCGCATTGGTCATCAAGCGCAGCACATAATGGCCGTCATCAGCCAGCGACGCCGGCGCGGTGTCGGGGGAACGCATTGCCTGATCGCGAGCCGCACACGTCATGCCCCCATCGGCGCAAGGGTTGAAAATGTCGCTGCAAGACATTCGCGAGCTGCTGAAACTGTCCCAAAAACACGCGACCTATTGGGAAGCCAGCTGATGCTGGACGCTACACTAAGGGGCCCGTTTGGCCGAATATCCAGCTGCGACCTAGCGCGGCTTGATCTGCTGAACCGCGCAGTCAGGCGAAAAAAGCCCTTGGCCGCACCCGCGGCAAAGGCTGACGCGCTTTATGCGCTGCCACCTGTCCGGCGTTATTGTTGATGGAAATGGGGACCGGTAGCGGCAGGGAAATAACCTGCCGCATAGCTTTTTATTTAACAGACCTTATCAATCACGGCAGCAACGCGACGAGCGTGCCTCACATCATAAAGCTTGTCAATCCGAAACCCAGCCGAACGTTTGAAATGCTCGGTCGTAACATCAGCGGCACGCAGCAGCAATCTGCATCTTCGGCGGCCCAAAGGCTTTGCCATTATGCACCGATGGATTCAGAGGTATAGCTGGGTAACCACCCACACCCGGCGCAGCAAACCCCTCCGCCGCGACAGAGACGACGGCCCGCTTGTCCAGCCAGCATCTTGCGAACAGGAATCCCAGACGCATTGCGATTCTTAGCCGTCGAAAACCCATAGGATTTGGGTTTCCAGATCGTATCGCGAAAAGGCGCAGCAACTCTGTCGGCATGGCAATGATAGCGTGGCCGCCGTCTTCATAGGCCCTTCATTGATGCTGTGCTTGGCCAGATCATTCGAAGCTGGCGTGTACTTTTGTCTCTGCCAATCGCGCCCGCACGGATCGCATCAATGACCAAGCCGTGAAGGGGGGAATGCGCTCCGAGGCCTTTTGGGTGCAGAAAGTAACACATTCGCGCAAGCGCCTTATATCCACCAAGCGCAAGCCCGACGGCGATGCAATCAGCACCACGAGCGCGCACGGCATGGGCTCCTCTGACATCTGTTGATGTAGTCGTCGCAGGGATAACACCGGCGCTGGTCTCACGGCGGCGCACACCACTGGGTTTGTGCGTCTTCAATGGCTTTTACAGTCATCGATTGGGGCTGGCGCCCCCGAACGGCGGGGGGCGAGTGCTGTGGCTGCATCTGCGCTTTCATCACTTGTCGATTTGCGGTAGGTCGGCCGTTTTCGATATCTGGCTCCAGCGGTACGAGAACCAAGCATTTGCGCACGAAACAGACATATTCACCCCGCGCAAACTGACGCGCGCGGCCTCCATCCCGTAGGTGCCGCCACCGGGGCACGGAGCCACGCAATCAGCGGTTATAGACTCTTCAGCAGGAGCTGATATCGCGCCATGACCTTGGAATACCGCATCATGTGGTTCAAAGACCGGTCGGTGAACACGACCGAAAATTTTCAAATGCCCTTCTGGATCAACTGAAGTTTAGCAAAGCGGGCATGCGGTTTCCTCCTGTTGGTTTCTGCCGGAACATAGCTCCTCTGGGGCAAAGTCACAGACCAATGGCCGGTCAGGTGTTCCTCGCTGAGCAGCACGTTTGCCTCGACGCAACCGCCCGGCAGTCATGGACCCTCCGCGCAGAACCCGCTCAAGTTCTGAGATCCGCGCGGACGACCGCAAGCGATTAGATATAAGCCAAGACGTGCTCCACGGTTTGCACTCGGGGATGGCGTGACGCGCTGTTCGAAGTCCTCAAGGCTCACACGGGCCATTGGTGGCCAAGCTTACGCAAGAAAAGACGGTCACGCAAAACCCCAGGCTTCTGCGGTTCAATTTCAGCGTTGCCTCGAGGATACCTGCGTCCTCAGCCGTTGATCCGCCGCCATGTAGCAGGCTGTGACAGGCAGATGCGGCCAAGGCCCCGCACCTTGGGGTCGCTCCCGTGAATGACCGGAATCAGCGGTGGTCTATATTATAGAAGCATTATAGAGGCAACGCAATCGTCAGACTTGATCGCGCGACCATGCCACAGGCTCGATATCCGCGATATGCGGCAAGTGTCAGAATACCGCGCAGGTAGATCTTTTGATGATGTCCAGTGTCCCGCGCAATATCGACAGGGGAACATCGACCTGCCCCAGAGGGAAATGTCTGGATCTCGATCACCTTCGGCAATTTTCGCGCCTCCTCCAGAAATCCGGTCGAGGCGTTTGCCTTGTGTCTTGTCACAGCGTGATCGCAAAGACACCTCGCAGTGTTACCCAAGGTGCCCCAGTCCACGACAGCCGCCACCTTGCCGACACCTGCTCCTGCATTGCGTACGATTGCGGCGCGACACCTTGCCGCGCGTCAGCCTGTTGGATCCGCCAATTCGCGGTGTCGCCCGCATCTCTTGCAGTGCGTAGAATAGAAATGCGACGATCCATGTCTCAAGATGATTTTTCATTTTTTTAAACTTATGCGCATTACCATCTTCATTTGCAAATTAAACTCATAATATTGGCAAATGGCCATCTCGCGTCAGCTTCGATATGGTCAACCTCAGTTTTAACGTACGAAAAGGGACCGCCCAAATGCGGTTTGATTCGACCGTGACTGCGACGTTAAACCTGATCAAGGACAAAAAGTCGCCATCCTCGCTATGGCTCCCAGGGCACGCCCACGCGTGAACCTGCGTGATTTCCGGTGCGAAAAACCTTCGTCGTAGACCTGCGTGAAGGTCCGCTTTCGAAGCCAAAGCGAAGGCGAGGCTGAGTTATGGAAATCGCGGAAGCCGCAGCTTGGGCCGATGTGATCATGTGCACCATGCCCCGACGATTGCAGGCGAAACCTACAAAAAAAAATACGTTCAGAAACATCGCGGGCGCTGCGATCGCATTCGCCGCACGGCCTGAACGTTTCACTTCGGCCTGATCGAACCAAAGCCGTATGCGTATCATGATGGGCCCCCAAAGGCCCGCAAACAGTGCGCGGCGAATTAACCAAAGGCGGGGGCGGGGGCGTGCTTGCCTTGTTGCAGGTAAACACCGACGCCACCGGCAAAGACGTGGAAATCGGCTGTCCTATTGTTCCGCCATCGGTGGGCGGCCGGTCCGGCATCATCGAAACACTTTCCGCGAAGATGCCGAAACGAACTGTTCGGCGAACAGGCTGTTTTTGTGTTTGTGGCTCGTCGAACTTTCGCGCGGCTTTGAAATGGTCCGAAGCCGGCTACGAGCCTAAATGGCGTATTTCGAATGTTGTTGCACGAAACCAAGCTGTATCGTTGATTCTGATTATGAAGGGCGCATCGCCAACATGATTATTCGATCTCGGAAACACCGCCGGGATACGGCCAGTTTAGTATCCGGTCGGCATCCTGCTACGCGCTGAAGACAAGGCGACGTATGAAAGCCGTGCTGAGCGATATCAGTCGGGCAAGTTCGTATCGCGACTTCATGGCTGGAGAACTTTGTTGGCCAGCACGCTTGAATCTCGGTCGCGCCAATGACGAGCAACCAGATGCGAAGTCGTCGGCGGCAAGCTGCGCGAAAATGATGCCTTGGATTCTTGCCGGCAAGATGGTCGACAAATCCAAGAACTAATCGTGCTTTAAGCGAGATGAAAGGCCCGGTTTCGCACCGGGCCTTTTCTTTTGACGAACCGACTGTTCAAGATTTGCGCGCTGATCGTTGACAAGGAAACTCATGTCCAGACGTTGCCGCCATCACCAATCCAGCTGGCTGCTGATCTGTTGCTGGCTTTCATTCTGGGGCGGCACAATTTCTGGTGACGGAAAATCGCGCTGACCGAATGCCCCGTTTTGGTCGCCGCACCGTGTGGGCTAGCCGCACTGTGATGATCCCCGATTCTGGGCCTTACGCGGGTTCGCTGTTACAAGCGCGCCGACCCGCGCAAGACATCGCGGGTGATCTTTCATCGGGGGGCCGCCAGCTATGCAGTGTGCGTTAGCTTGCTCGCTGGGGCCCAACAACACGTGACGAGTCGGGGTTGCGGGGGTTCACGATGGCCGCACCGCGTGATTTCTTCCGCTGGCCCTTTCTTCGTTCCAGGGCGAGCGATGAGGCCGCGCAAGGCATTCGGGTTTTTCATTAGGTTTTTCTCGGCGTCGTCATCATTGATCGGTGCGCAGGCTTTTGAAAGCACGGGCACCGCGCTTGAAACCCAAGGGACTGGCCGGCTTGGCGCGGCGGGATGCTTATGCACCCGTTCTATCGTGATGCGCACGCCTTGCCCGCGATCGACGCCATGGGCTCGCTACGGATCTGTCTGATCATCGCCACTTTCATCATCCATCCCATGGCCCTGACTGTCGAGGGCTTGCCGCCCCGCCCGTAGCCCGATCTGCTTTGCACTGGTGTTTCTGGGTTTCTCCACGCCGTGCGAAACTTTCCTACGCGTCGTGGTCCATACGCCCCAGCGCGGGACGGTTCTTTATGTCACTGGTGACTACCCAAGTACCGTTTCTGGTCGTTGGACTCGGGCGCGTTGTGCTGAAAACGACCGCTGCACCTCTGCTTTATGCGATGGTGCTGATTCCTTGCGGGCGTCGCCTCAGCCAATACGGGCCTTCGCGCTGTGACACGCGCGCGTCCCTGATTCCAACATGGCCTAAAAATCCTGCCGAAGGCTCCCTCAGACGCCACATTGTAACACCGGCAAAATCAGAGCCGGCCGCAAGCGGTTTCCACGCAGCAGGCCTAGCTCGCAAGCTCAAGGTGCAGACAGCTTGCCGTTTACAGCTCCACCACGGAATCAGATGCCCGCTATCAGGCCTGCTTCCTCATGCATGGGCCATGACACGAACCGCGGCTCGGTCCGGTTTGCGGCATGAGCAAACGGCCCCTGTGTTCCGCCAGTTCGCCTCGCCTGCGCGATGCGCCTTGGACTGCGGCGGTCTTTCGAGCGCAACTTGGACCGCTGAAACGCACGTTCTTAAGCCAAGCTGCGGCACGAGGCTCAAAGCTGTTCAGCAGCTCCGAAGACGTATGTTCGACCGGATCATCTCTGCAGAAATTGCGCCCCGCCATCAGCCCGTGCGTGGTAGCGTGGTCAGTCATTGGACATATGTCCTGGATGTTGCCGCCCAGATTGAAACCGCCTTCCGCATTACGTTCGACGACATAGCCGATCCCGACCGAGGTCGCTCGATGCGCAAGCTTGCTTGGCAGAAAGAAATGTCAGGCCAAGGTGCTCATTCCCGTGGCGACCAAAGGCGTTATTGGCACCAGCGGTTTCTCGGCGCCAACGGGAGCCATGAGAGCGCCCATATTGATCCCCCCGTCGCGACTTTGACAGTTTTCGTCGATCAAGATCACCGATCGCGTCCGTCCAAGACAGTTGCGAAATGTGCCTTCGGTGTTCGACAACGCAGCCCGGCGCCCAGTTCAGGGTGGGTAGGAGCCGCAATTTCGTTTATATTGGAAACCGTTAGGCGACACACGCGATCTCGATCACATCGGCCCCAAGTCCCACAGTGGTTTCAGGTGCGGACGCGGTGCGCGGCCCGTTCGACGCAGTCGATAAACAACCTATCAAACCGTCCAGAGCATTGGCGTGGAAACAGAGGATATTGACCCGCATCACATACGAAAAACGCGTTAATCGATCCGTTTGACGATTTCCGATTTGTCGGGGGGTTCATTCTCTACACGCACCGCGATCAGGGGCTTCGAATCTCTGCTCAACGCTCGCTCGCTTGACCGTCGGTGGCCGAAAAACTTGATACATTATCCGTCGCCGGTTGTGGACTGGCCGAAATCATGACACCCAGATCGGCCGAATGGGACCGCATGTCAGCAGCCCCACAGCGCGTCGCACCCGGGCCCAACAAAAAGAAGTTCATCCCGAGGATGTAGCCAGCCCCGTCAGCGCGTTTTCAATTAATTTAGCCCGAAGGGCGTGTCCTTGCCGATAACGCGCGGCGCACCCCGTCAGCGGCTTTGCGACTGAAATAGCGACGACAGGCGGCCCCGATTATTTAATGCGATCTCGGCGGTCATCGGGTAGACGTTTGCCGTCCGCGAAATACGTTCGTTCCAAGTACTTTGTCATAAAATGCATCCCAAAATAGGCGGATGGCCACAAAGCAACCGATTGGCGGGTGTCTTCGACGTCGATGCACACGGAATCATTTGACACCCTGCCCTAATCCTGAAGCGCACGGGCGATTGATCCGGCGGCCGTCTGCGTGCGGTGCATGTGCCGATCGTACCGTGAACCGTGTGCCGCGATACCCAAAGAATTGGCGTCCCCAGAGCTGTGAAAAAGGCTCAGCCGGCGCTATCAGTTCCAGATTGTGCTTCTTGGTTTTGCCAAACCCGTTGCCAGGGGTCTGCAGAATGGCAATGGGGGGATGGCCCGACGGCCTCCAGCAGGAGCGATCTGCGTTCCAGCGGCGTCGGTAGACATCAGCGCACATTATATAGCGCGGGTCCAGATTGCATCGTCGCTGGTCGCCTTTGGGCGTGCTGACACAGACGGCAGCCGAGCGTCTGGCACAAAGGCGACAAGCGCTAGGGATCAAAGGTAACACGACCATCATTCACCCAGATGGCACCGGCGCTAACCGCAGCTTTGGCACAGCGGACTTGCGCGATGTCGATAGAGATCGGCGTTGTGCAGCACCTTGCCCGCACGCGGCGATAAACGGGCGCTAGTTGCGCGCAATATCTTTCGGGATACGGGCACGAAAATCGGCAACCGAGGTGCGCGTGTGGATCGCCCCCAATGTCAAAATATCGGCACTGCGGCACATCGCTGCCCTGCTCGGACCGCGTAGGCACGGCGCATTTGGCACATTGTCAGAAAAGCATCGGGATGTGCTGTGGTGTTCGCAATCCCATGATACGAGGGCGGTCCGCGGAAAGAACGGCAATTGCGGAACGGGAGAATTGCAGTCAAGCCGAGCCAGGAGCTTTGCGGGGAATGTCGCCGCGGGACGCGGGGCCGACTCGCTGCGGGACAGAACCTATGCATGGTGGAACCAGGCCCACCCCCGCAAGCGGCACCGCAGCATCAGCCGCGCAGGGCCAATGCTGGGACGAGAGGTCTGAAATCAGTCGGTTCATTGCTCACAGCTGTCTTGATCACCGCAAGGGGCAATCGGCAACCGAGCTTTGGGGGGCAAACTGGCCACCGATCACCAGCATCTCTGTCTTCGCGTCAAAACTGGCAGGCGAACCATGCATACAGTGCCACGGCATCGCGTGGCTGTACGGACGGCTAGTATCGACGCTGTCAAACAGATCTTTGACGGAGGCCAACACGTGGTTTGCCCATTCTTCATCGCCAGTCGAGCTTTCCGAGGTGGCGAAAAAACGCAGCGGGTCATCTTTGACGCCACACCCAAGCGTTCTGTTCATCGCGAAATCAATGCGGCGCTGCGCCATCTTATGCGCGAAGCTGTGGCGCAAGTGCTCTGGACGCCCCGACAATAGGATCAAGGGACGCCCCATTGAGCAACTGATCCAGCAGCCGCCAAAAGGCGATGCTGATGCTTCGTTGCTCAGACTAAAACCATTCGGGATGCGGGACTTTCTTGCGCGTCGGGCTGATTGCGGGTGCATATCCCGGGCGCGCACAATTTCAAACACCCAAGCTACGGGGCACGTCCAGCTTTTCGATACGGACAAAAACCCGCTCGACTTGCCCGCTCCAGCAAGTACGATCCGCGAACGATTCGGCCAAGGTTTCAAGCAGGTTCCAGCCGTTCGTCTTGACAAGGCTCAATAGGCGGATGGCTGCGGTCAACAGCGGTTATAGGAAGAATGCGCATCAACGTCCGTCATTACAGGGCCGGTCAACGGCTGGACTCTACCGGACGATTATTAAAACAGATACGTTGCAGTGGACGCGCGTTCGGCCTGAAAGCACCGATTCTCGACTCAACGAATAATGATCGCGCAGGAGAAATTTCGGTCATAGGAGGTTCAGGGCCACGCCGTCGCTGCCGCACGTTCGGACTGGAGTGCGCAAGGAAGGCGCGTGTCACTCGTATAGGATCTGGCCTTCTGACTTTGTCTTCACCATGCAACACGATCTAGCCGTTCGCCCGGACGTGTACAAAGCCAGGGACAAGGCTGACAAGCATCAAGGCGGACAGAAAAACGACGGTTAGTAGGACGCGGTTGGGAACCATCGCAGGCAGAAACATATGGAACGCGATCTTGTGTGTTGGCCGTAAACCACGCGGGGACCAGCGGGGGCTTACGGGCTGTGGTGTGATGAGTAGGTAGCACCGACGTCAGCGGAGGTGCCTTTGCATCAAAACGGCACGCGCAACTTATTTCCGACCTGCGTTGTAGGCGGCGCGTTCGGCGATCACTTCGGCAGGTTGCATCACGGTGTAAAGTAAACTAGGCACTGGTATTTGCGGAACGGTCCCTCTCGGTTTGATCAATCTGCAAGCGATCGGGAAACTGCGAAGACTTCACAGGCAGGTTATGATACTTCGGCCACAGCGAATGGACCTATGACTGTTCGCCACGGTCGCTGAAATACAGCGATTGGCCAGACACCGGCCACTGCTCCCCGGCCGGACGCTTTGGCTGGCTCGAAACACGCGCGAGGTGATTCAAACATCCGCTGGCAGCGTTGGCGTGATGCGATTCATGCTTTCCAGGACGTTCCGACCCGAAAGACCTCAGCCTTTGGGCCTCGATGTCAGCCAGTGCTTTGGCCTGTTGCGGGCTAGCGGAGGCACGCAGGAGTAAGCAAAGACAGCGCCAACAGAGCGCAGAAGAGATTTTGAAAAGACACGCATGAGCGCATCGCAAGTAAGTTTCGGGAACAGCGCGTGTACCAAGAAGACACGGCGTAAACCTGCTGAAACGGATTGCTCGGGAACCGGGACAGATTTATATTATTAGGCGATTAGACGCCAGACATACTTTATCTTGTTGCGATTGCAATTGACGCACGCGGCGAGTCTGGCAAAACGGAACACGAAAAGGTGGAGCAAGAAACATATCGAACCCCGCTGCGCGACAAAAAAATCTATCGATTCGGGGTTGCCGCCGTGCTCTCCGCAGTCGATAAGCGTATCCGGTCTGTGCTGACCCGCCCCCGCGGGCAGAGCCCCCAAGCTGAAGAAGCCCTCCGACGCGTACCGTGTCAAGCATGCTGGAAACGGATCTTCGGGGAAGACGCCCTGCTGAACGTAGTCGACATTGAACCGTCCGCGTCATCCGGCTAAGCACATAGGTCATTTGGCGATCGAAAATCGTCGTCCCGAAACTGAGGAACGAAACAAATAGGGCGAAATCTCTTCCGTGCGCGCAGCGGCTGCACGTGGACGTTTCGCCATTACCCAAACGGTTAGGTGAAGGTAGCGCCGCGTTCGGGAAATGTTTCACCGCCATTGCGAATCTTGTCGACGCTGGGCCTTGATCAGCTCGACTCCGCGCTTGGCCAGACACCAAGCGGGATTCATGATCTTCGGGGAAACGAACAGGTTTCAAACATCGACGAATGGTTCGTCGTGGCCATCTCAAAGACGCGCGAGCCTGCATCTCGTAGACTTCGGGCACAGTCACGCAAAGACGACGCCACGGCAGGCCAACAGATCGGGTTTAGCTGTCATCGCCTCGAATTCCGGCGGGTAATACCGACAGCTGGCAATCAACGCTTCGCAGACGGTTGGCCGGATGCGGCTTGAGCGGCAGGAATTCGTGCAAGGGCGATCGAACCAGCGGATACGACCGGTTGCCCTAGCATGATGCGGGAATAGCTGGATGAAATCCTCAGCGTTCTTCTTGCAAAAGTGCGCTCAAAACCGAACGACGCGCCTTACGCTGGTATGTCAGAGCAAAGATCATCGCGCAATCACGAGCTAAGGGCGGCTGGGTTCAAGAACATTTAATGCTCTGTCGGCAAAGCCGATCCCCTGCAGAAATCGAAGATTCCGGTCTGCGGTCTGGCGTCGCGGGTTGTCGGGCATTGGCACGGGATAAACCGATGTCCGCTGCCGTCCTTGGCCAGACATGAGCTTTTAAAAGGTCGCGTCCAGCAACGGCTCTAGCATGTCCGCAGGCCCCACAAAGCACCATCGCCCCCGAAGGTGCCATCGAAGCGTACATTTTTCGGTTCGCCCGCGCACTTTAAACATCCGGCCGTCCGAGGCCGTGATCAACCCCTTGACAGATCAACATTCGCATAGAGAGAGCGCCCAAAACAACGCAACGGACAGGCCTATGCCGCAGACCGATCAACGCCGCGATAGGCTTGGTGATAGCCGCCGGCGTTTGCGTCAAAACGGCCTGAGGCGGCCGCCAATGCATACAGACGAATATCCCTACGGAGACAGGTTCTCGCGGCGCACCAGAATACATTATCTCGCGGTGCGGGCGCTGGCTTGGGCGTCGATTGGCGTTGAAACACGATCTTGCCATTGTGGCAGCGCGGAATGGCAGCATTTGCGCGCCGATCGACATTCGCGTTTCCCGCGCGGACGCGGTTCAACTGTCGGAAATGCAACAGCTCTGTTCAGCGTGCGGGGACTGGACGCGCATCAAAGTGCCTGCTTCGCGCGAGGATAATACATTCGTTCCGCCAGCGCAACGAGCAAATCCGCACCGCCGCACGTGAAAGACCAGCGATACGCGACCCGTCGAGGATGAAACAGCTTCTCCGCCGAGATGACAAAATTCCACCTGCAATTTCACGCGCGCAGCCGCCACCCGCATCAAGCGCGGCAAGCTGTATTGAGCATCTCGAAACGCTTCGGGTGCGTGTTCCATCATGCGATGGCACCGCAGTGGAATCCACGCGTTCAGATACAGGCGCATCGGCGTGTCCTGCAAAACGCATCGCGCCCTGCGACTGGATCAGGTATCGTCAGAGATGAATTGCGCGGAGGCAGGAATGGTGATGTCGACAGCATGAACCACGCACCGACCCGCAGATGCGGTGCCCACACCGACAACCATCTCTTGACACACGAATCAAGCCCAGCCCGCATCACGTGGCGCGCCTTTGGCCTGACGCAGCAAGCCGCGCGACGTGACCTCTCCCATGCCGCGCATCGAACTGAGAACGGCGGTCAATGCGGTCACGCAGGTCTTGGGGGAAGCTCTACTTCGGTTCACAAGCGCGTAGGCACGCAGGGATTGCAGCAGCGCCCTCGCGGGCCACGTCCCTGTCGACGTTCGTCAAACACATACGGGTCCAAAGCACGTGCCACAGTGACCGGCATAGGATTGGACAAAACGGAGCTATACAGGGCAGCCAGGCCCAATCGCCACATGCAGTCTGCAATTAAATAGGAATTATCGCGCGGTCATTAATTGCCGATAGTTCATCACCGCCCCCGGCCGCCCAGCGGGTCAACTGAGCTAGAGGGGGCGCACACAGGAGCAACGCGGTCTTGGAGGGAATTCATCGGCGACCGCTTGCAAGATCGGGGATCTGCCCACTGCGCGATTCAAAGCACGACACCAAAGGCAGAGCACGGTGCGCGGCAACGGCGATCAGGAACGGACAGACGCTGCAAAACATTTCGCACCGCCCACGTGGGTATATTCGCGATGGGAGGCCGTCTGAGGTCACAAGGGTTGTCATGGGACGTAATTTCTGCACTGCGGGCATCTTTTGGTTCTGCGCAAGCTAGGCTTTCAACGTGGTTCTGGCAAAGGCGTGAATCTCGCCTTGCCATGTGTGTTCGGGTCTGCTTGCGTTACGTCGATTTTGTTGAGGATCCGCACACCGAGTCTACGATCGTGCGGTATACGGTGAGAGGTTCCAAATAGATTGGCCGGATCGTCAGCGTTGTCAGAGTTCACCTGGCACCGCATCAAAAGAACGCATTTCAATATACGGCCGCGCCAAGGATGCCATCGCGAGGACATGGCCGTGCCAAAATCCTGAGCCTCCATCGACGGAGCTTGTATCTGGCTCTTTGCGGTATCAAGGGCGTCAAACAGCGCGCAGTCTTCTTCAGTATCGGACAAACTTGAATGTGCGCGCCCAAAAGGAGTATTCACCCCCATCCAGGCAATCTCGGCTTGGCTCAAGGATGTGTTTTAGCGCGCATAACCTTGGATCAGGTTTTCCCGGTCGTTCAGTTTTGAGTTGTCTCGCTCAGAAAAGCCTTGGCGGTTTGAACAAGCAAGTGGTCAGGTCGGTCGTTGCGTTTCATCGCAATGCCAGGGCGTTCGATGATGTCATGACGGACAGCCTTGAGTTCCTTGAGGTACACTTTTTAAGGCGGTCGTGGAGGAAGGAGAGGAGATTATAACCTGAATCTGTTTTGCCAGTTAATTCAGGCATGCCATTATATCTTTGCGCACTTGCGCAACGTTGAACTGCGTTCACGCTAAACCATCGTTTGAGCAGCTTTACCGATTGCCGACGACTTAAATCAGTTTCAACCAAAAATCGAATAACACCCAAGAGCGGCGGGCGCAGGGCAAAGGGGTCTTTCGAGCGTTCGGCTCTCGTCAATCGCAGAGACGTCAGAGCTTGTCAATCTACTTATCTCGGCCAGGCACGCACACGGCCGAATATGGACACCGGCGCGAAGTTGAGAACGTCGATAGATGAGGCAAGCGGGGCATAGTTGGTTTATGGGCGGCGGCGCGATTGGCATCGGATTTGCCGGCGGCTTCGCGTAATAGCCTGGTCCATAAAGCTGAGTTTCAGGGAATTCATATAGACCAATTTCCGGTGGAACGGAGATCGGCTTGGCAAAGCGTGGACGGCGGAACGCGGGGATTCATCGCATGCGGCCGACCATCGGGCGCGAAGTGCTCTCGGCCGAGTGCCCCATGCGCGGAGATCAGCTCGGCCTTGTTGTTGACCCGCTTATTTGTTGGAAGGTCACATTGGACAGGCCGGATCCTCCCCGACCCGATTGTCTTTGCGATCCGGAGCAATCCGATTGTGCGAATTTAGCGGAGATCGTGCTGTTTCCGGAAGGAATTTTTGGCGTCCGACAAAGACGTTTTGTGTGGACCGACAGCACTTCTTTTTCCGTTTTTCCCCAGCACAGAATTGGGTCAGCGCATCATCCGCGGCGGGTTTGTCGCGATTGGCGGACGGGTGGGGAACCCAAGCGTTCGATTGCGGGCCCCGTCTTTGGGTTGGCGGCAAACGGGGAAAAAGGAATTTTTTTATGGTTTGCTCTTTCATGGAGGTTTGGGCAGCAACCTCGGGTGGGGCAAGGGGGGACAAAGGGGGGGAAAAAAAAAATTTCCTTTTTTTCCATTTTTCCTTTTTCCTTTTTTTTTG
>Ga0163217_1074675_pt1 | contig 16327 bp, 19 predicted proteins | sample SynspAceP_FD_185933 | JGI IMG/M metagenome (GOLD analysis project Ga0163217, IMG submission 185933) | Saline lake microbial communities from Ace Lake in Antarctica - Synechococcus sp. Ace-P (PacBio error correction) | ecosystem: Environmental > Aquatic > Non-marine Saline and Alkaline > Saline ... | reverse complement strand
GATATTCAAGAGTTCATGATCATGCCCGTTGCGGTGAAAACATCCGCGACGCGGTTGCGCTAGGGTCCCGAAGTGTTTCCACACGCTGAAAAAAAAAGACTTTCGGCCGCCGCCGGTCTGCCACCACGGATCGCTTGACGAAGGCGGCTTCGACACCCAACTATTAGGCTCCACCCGCGATGCGCTTGACTCTCTCACTTTTGAAATCTATGGGGAAAAAGCAGGCTTACAAACCCGGTGAGGAGATTTATCTCGCGCTGGATTGCGGCGGCGACAGAAACTTCAAAGGACGGGCAGCTATGTTCTTTTCTTGGCGAAGGGAAGACTCTGTGCGAGCGAGAGTGTGGATTCCACTCTGGAACCACGCGCTTCTGTGCCGCACCACCTCACCTCCCGCAATCATCTCTATCGAATGACGGCATGTCGAAGATGACTGGGACGGCATGGGAAGCTGCTGACCGATCGCTCTTGGGGTGACAAAGATTCCACTGGTGGGCGGACGATTTTGTTCGTGACCAACCCCGAACGTCTGGCCCAAGGCGATCAAGCGCCGCTCTGCCAATTCGATGTTGAGTCAGGTGTCAACAAACCAGCCATCGGGCACCGATTGTCCGCCGAGCCACCGCTGAAAGGCTTGTCGGGACATGGCACACCGTGCAGGTATTTTACCAACGGTGATCTGTCCCACCGTCTGGGGCGAAACAGAGGACGGACGATCGCGGAATCTTGCTAGTGCGCGACCACCGTGGTGCCAGATCAATTAACCGGATGCCGCTCGCGCGGTCGACCGGTTGTGGCAAAGTACAACCCAGCTGATCCGGCATCGAAGAACGCTGGGTAGATCGGGACTCCGTGACGGCGGGGATACGGTCCGCTCATCTCAAGGGCTGATCTTTTGATCCGACAGGCGTTGTCCTTATAAATAACGAAAGCGCGCCACCCAAAAGGCGCGCTTTTTTTTTTTAATGGCTGGTCGGATAATCAGCTTTGGATTCTGCCGCAGCCAACCCTGGACTTCGTGAACCCCGAAAGCCGGTACTGATTCCGTTGCGCGCTTCGGGACCGGCATATGGATTCCCCTGAATTGCGTCCGAGGTGGACGCGCAACAAATGCAACATTTTCATGCGGGATGGTTCGCCACGAATTTGCCCTGCAGAACGCGGGGGCGCCACATTTCGATCATGCCCAACGACCTGCCGGTCTGATGTAATTACCTTGCACCCAACCGCGGCTTGGATTGGTACGCCGATCCGGAAAGGCCTGCAACACCGCCCTCGAGCCTTTTGCGCACGATCCAGGCCCTGAGCGCGGCGTGCGCCACTTGCACCTCGTCGCCGACCCGTCGTACCGCCGTTGCCCTGCTGTCGTTGCGCTAACGCTGAGATTACACCCGATCGAAAACGCGCATCAGCAGGTTGGTCATAAGCAACTTCGCCAATCTCCTCGTCACGCTGTTTCACGCACAGTGCTGCCGACGCTTACTCACCCTGCTACCGACACGGCGACGGAATCGCGCCAACAGAGGCACTGCCGCCGCAACGGTCGCCTACGCTAGCACCGACCACCGCGTCCGCGACAGAGCCGTTTGGCCGACGTCTGGCCCCCGCACCGACACCGACGCCGCCTACGCTTGGCAACCACACCCACTTCAACCGCAAAGGCCGATGTCGCCGATGAATACCGTCGCAACCGAAGCGCGGTGCTTTGAAAAATTATACTCGTCAGGTCACTTCTCCTTTTTGATTGAGGAGCGGCGCGAGGCAAAGCCCTCCTTTATGCCGACCGCTCTGAGTACGTACAGCGCCAGGGTAGCGTCACTTCGATCTCTAGCAAGGAAACAGAACTGTTGAAGATTCGATTGGTGCATCTGTGCAACAGGGGGCTGCGCGCAGATATTCCTGCCGGATACCAGGTTAACCATATTCGAGAAATGGATTCAATTCTAACTTTTGGCACGACAATTTACCATCGCGAATCGGTACATTTTTTATACTGCAAGCCAAAAAGCCTAAACATTCTAAACGCCGCCTTCACTACAGCGCTGCACCACAGAACAAAGTGTATTCTAAAGGGTGGTTTGCCTCGGCTGGGTAGGGCTCACGGTGCCGCCCCCGACAGCGGCCCGCCCACCCCTGTGGTCCCGGGGCAAGAGGTCGGCAAAGCCCCGCGCCACCCGGCCACAGCAAGATAGCCGAACGCCTGTGCCTGCAAGCATGGTCGCCATCTAGCCCGAAATTTCCTCGATCGGAAACGACGGGACAATCCAGACCTTCCACACTGAGCATCTTGCATCAACACAGGGTTGTGCGCCCGCCGCCGGTGACCAACACGCGGTCCGGCAAGCGCGGCAATGCTGCATCGCCTCGGCCACGCCGGCGGCACACCATGGCCGTCAGGGTGTTGCCAGCCGCGTCCGCGTCGGACAGCTCGGTCACCAAGCGCCACCATCTCCTCGAAATCTTCCGGTCCAGCGACTTTGGCGGCATTTTTCGCGCGAAATAAGGCTCCGCCAAGGAAAACAGTCCCAGCGCCCCGTCTCAACCTGTCGCGCGCAGCAATCCTGCCGCCCTCGTTCAAAGGCAGCCCAAGGCGCGTCTGCATTCAGGTCATTGATGGGCGCATTGGCGGGGCCGGTGTCATGCCAGTTAGGCCCATCGGTTTCGGGCAAAGCAGCGCCCGGATCAAACCCCAACTCAGGTTTTCCACGCCACCGAGGTTCAGAAAGGCGGACCGGCCGGTCAGCCCCGCATAGCGGGCGCAGGCGTGGTTGAAAGAAACGGCGCAAGCGGCGCACCCTCCGCCAAATGCACATTCGGCGCTCGCGAAAATCCCAAATTTCACGGGCAACCCCATATGAATCAGCCAACGCAGCTTCCGTCGCGGACCTGCAAACGTTCCCCTCATCGCGGCGCATGGGGCCAGCGTTCTGACCGTGAAAAACCGATCAGATCAACGTCGGTTAATTAGCCAATGCCTCAAGGTGTGCAGCTTTCGACCATTGCGTCGCGCTGATACTTCTGGCCCCGACCAATTTGCCAAAACCGGCAGGCGATGGTTGCGGGCGCTCTGTTCTCGGAATACTGCGGTAGCTTGAGGTGCCGAACCCGATGATATCGCGCCCGTCCGTCTCGATCACGGCGGAACATCCACCCCGTCAACGACGTGCCGCTCATCGCCCTTGGCGGCGCGCAGCGGGCCTGTTTTTTGCAATCCGTGTCGGGGTTCTTTTGCCCCTTGGGCCCTTATTCATGGCCTTTTCCTTGTCTGCTCAGCACCTATAAGAGTGCACCAACCACCCCAAGCTGAGGGCAAGCACCATGACATACCACCCCAAAATCCGATTCATCCGCATTCATGATGGAGGCGCGGCTTTCTCGCCGATTGTACGGGACTATCAGGGGCCTTGATGACGCGCTGATGAAAGGGGCTTGTGCCTGCCTATATCGGCTTATACGCGGGACAGCGAAATTCCCTTCATTGGGGCATGCTGAGGAATATCATGGTGCGCGCTTGAGTTTGCAGGAAATGCGGCGGCAAACCGATCACCCTGATAGGGCGCGGGCACCACCAAGAGTGGGCGATCCGTCGTTCCGGTCGATGAACGCCCCCTGCTCGACACTTCCGCCATCGACGCCAACATTTCTGGCATGCAGCAGGTGTTCGAAAAATTACCTGGTTCGTTATGGCGACGCTGACAAGCGACGCGATCCATGCTGAACAACGCTGAATGGCTTGATAATCTTGAACTACCTCGAATTCCTGCGCGAATTCGGCCGGCATTTCAGCGTTAACCGCATGCTTGTTGCGTTTCGAAAGTGTGAATCGCGTCTTTTGATCGCGAACAGGTGCGCTTGTCCTCCCTTCGAATCAAACTACATGGATCTGCAAGCTATGATTTTCCTGAATTGAACCGCCGCTATGGCTGCTTGTTGCAGATGGGGCGGATCGGATCAATGGGGCAATATTGTCAACGGCATCGACCTGACCGCCGCGTGCTGGGACCAGAGATCTACGGCCTCATCCTGACCACGCCCTTGCTCAACCACCAGCGGGACGGCCGCAAAATGGGCAAGTCCCAAGGCGGCGTCAATCTGGCTGAACGTGACATGCTGTCGCCGTATGAGTTTCTGGCAGTTCTGGCGCAACACGACCGATGCGGACACAGCAAGTTCCTCAAGATTTTTACCGAGCTACCGGTCGAGGAATGTGAACCCGTCTGAGGGACTTTGGGAAGGGGTCCGACATCAACGGCCGCCAAGATCATCCTCTGCCAATTGGGTGACGACGCTGCTGCACGGGCAGAGGGCGGCCAAAAACCGCCGAAGCCACGGCGACGAAGTGTCGAAAAAGGGCGGTGTCGGGCGATGACCTACCAACCTGACGCTCAAGTGCTGGCCGACATCGGCGAGGGGTATCTCTATCGTCAGCTGATTGGTGAAATCGGTTCTGGCGGGCTCGGGTAAAGAGGCCAAAGCGTTTCTGATCACGAAAAGGTGCCCGCTTACAATGACGCCCCGCTGGACAAGATGCGGGCCTGATGGTCGACGCCGCCACGCTGCCACACCGTTTCAAGCTGAGCGCGGGCAAAAAAAACGCCAACGCGCTGGTAACAACTGGGTTAAGCTCTCAAGAAGTATGCGAGGGGGGGCGGGGCGCGCCCTGCCCCCCCCTTAGCTTTCGGCTTTCTCTTCCAGCATAAAGCCACTCGCCTTCTGCATCTTGCAGCTTTCATTTTCCGCTCCGGACCAACGCATCGGTCGCTTTTTGGAACTTCACGGATGCTCTGGAATACAGCGTTCGGGGTCGCATCAATTCTCAAGGCTTGCCGATCCGGCTTCCAGACGTTCATCTCTGCCGGCAACGCCTCAAGCCGGTGCTTTTCTGTAAAGCTCAGCCCCGATTGCGCTGCGGCCTTGTGCTTCTTCGCCTTTGGCATGGTTTTTGATTTGGCTACAACGCTTCTGGTCAAAAGTCATCCTGCTGGCGCTGTGCCAGATAATCTTGTCCAGCGCCGGCATTACACCGTCGCCTTGCCGTCACCTTCCATCGCGATTGGTGGTCGCGGCAACGCGGGTCCCAGGAAAAGTCACGGTCGTGGCTGACCAGCAGCACAGTTCCCGTCATTAGCGTTTTCGACAGCAAGTCCTGCATTTGAAGACAAGCGTTTCCGACGCCAGGTCGTTGGTCGGTTTTCATCGAGCAACAAGCATGTTTGCGTGGAACGCGCCATAATTCTTAGCCGCAGGTAACCGCGCCTTTTTTCACCCCCGACAACGACCGCACAGGTGCCGTGCTTGCCCCTCGTCAAAGAGAAATTTCTTTTCAGATAGCCAACCACGTGTTTCGGCTGCCGCCGCACCAAGAATCTGTCCGCCTTGCCCGACACGGCGCATTTCAGGGTCGCCCGTCAGACGTGTCCCATAGGGTCATACCCCGTCGAGTGGCGCAGCGCGCCTGATTCAAACAGCGCAATCTCGAGGTTGGTTGCCTGCTTGATCTCACCGCCTCAGGCTGCTCTTACCGATCAGCATGTTCAGCCAAAAGTGGTTTTTACCCCCACACCGTTGGCCCGAACCAAAGCAATTGCGGTCCCCGCGCTGGGATCGTGATATCAAAACGGGACGGCAGAATCGTCTTGTGCCATAAGCCTTTGGTGCATGCCAATGGCCTCGACCACCTTGCCGGCCAGACTTTTGCCCTGCCTTGCAAGCGACATTGGCTGCTGTGCCCTGGACGCTTTAATCTTGGCCGCGGCACGTTCTGCACCGCAGATCTTGCAAGGCGCGCACGCGGCCTTTGGTTGCGCTTGCGCCGCGCGAAATACCCTCGACAGCCCACCGCGCTTCCGACTTTGATCTTGCGGTTCAGCTTGGGCCGCTGCATTGTCCTCTTTCTTCCCACATCTTGGTTCGCGCCAGCTTCGAACCCGCCGAAAACCGATATCCTGACGACGGACAACGCCCCGATCTGACCAAAGTCGTCGCACGGGTCAATTCGCGTTAGGAACGCCCTATCGGCAGAATGATAACAAATGCCGCACGGGTCGCCTTCAGCTCGTCTTCAGCCAGCGGATCGCTCGATATCCAGCGTGGTTCGTCGGCTCGTCAGCAAACATCAACTCGGCTCGGATGGCCATCAGACGTGCAAGTGCCGCGCGACGACGGCTCCCCGCCAAGAGGCGGTGCTCACGGGGGCGTGCAGGGTTCAACTTCAACCCTTCGCCCGCACGTTCGACCTTATACATCTTCGGATGCATCCAGTCCGTGGCTGCGAAAAATGTCGCCCAAGTCTCGAACCCGGTAAGATTCCGGGTCCTGCTCCATATAAGCCAACCGAAACGGCCTGGTCCGACGATCAATCACCGCTATCGGCTTCGATCAATCCGGCCATTGACCTTCATGAGGGTGGATTACCAGATCCGTTCCCGGCCAACAGCGCCAAACGGTCGCCGGATTGAAACCACAAGGGGACATAGTGCTTCGAATACCGGATCGCCCGCCGAAAGTCAGCGAGACTTCGTTTACTTGTAAAAGGGCGTGCGCGTGCCATACAGCCAGCTTAGCGATCGCTGCCGCGTCAGCCGTCAATGACCCCTGTTCCAAATGGGCTAAAATTCCTCGCGAAGGCATGTAATCTCTTAGGCCGGTTACCGCGCAGCAAAACGTTGTGCGCCCCTCGGCGGATCGCCGCGATCTCGAGCCCGGTGAACACATGCAAGCGTTTTCATCTGCCGGGTCGATCCAAAACCGCATGACGCTGACCCAGGCACGCCCATCATCAGGTAAACTGCGCAGCAAGGCCGGAAGCATCTGAAGTGCAGCCTTCTCGGCAGGTTTGTCCAGCGTGCCCTTTGCAAAACCCACCGTCTCGGGGGCTTTTGACCTGCGGGGCCGCCATACCTTGAGGTGCAAGTGACGTTCCTGCAGCAAGCTCATGACATCACGATAAGGAGCCGGATTTCAGTTGCCGCGGAAAGACGTGCCACCCAAACAAGCCAAGCGTTTACCGCATGGCGGTCAAACCAACCTGCGGCCAGGCGCGGCCCAAGGCCATGACGCACCACGTCAGGATCCCGCACTTCGGGTGCCAGACAGAACCGACCCAGTTCCATCATCGGCCGTCAAAACCTGCAAGTTTGGTCAGATCGTAAAACTGCGGCCGCAAGCTTTGTCTATCGACGCGCCCTCCATTCACCCCGATACGGGTAACACAAACAGCAGTTCGCCGCTGCCTTTGATCAACGCCACGAGGATATGATGCTTTTTCGGCGTCGAAACCCGTCACTATCGTGCGTTCATCAAACCAAAGGCCCCGGTGCACGCAACGCCTGCGCGGCATCGATATCTTGTGCGAGCTCGCACAATAGGGCTCGGTACGGACCGCGCACCAGCGGCCCTCCAGTACAGCGCCGCGCAAACACCGCCATAGCCTTGCCCTAGCCGGCCAGTGACCGCGGGGTTAAACGGCGATGTTGCCCAAAAGCTTGACGGGATAAAGGATTTTCAGGAAATCGGAGGAAAACTGGTCACGCGACGATCAAGCGTGACGACATTACCGCGCTCGAGCTCAAACCGTTCGACGTTCTGCACCACACGTTCCCGTCAAAGCTCACAGCCACCACTTTCGCGCTCTGTCTTCGCGCGGTGCCATGAACCACATGCCTGACGGCGCGACCGGACATAGTTAATAGCCAATTGGTCAACAGGCCCGCCGATGCAGGCACACCCCACGGTTTCGGCCACAGTGTCGCGCGTATAATCCTGACGACGGTGATCTTCGGACAGATCTTCTTGCGGGGATATTACCCGTGGTTGCTATATTGAGGGGAGCAGGCCCCGAGCGTTAGACCAGCAGCGAGAACTTGTGGCGCGTCAGGCAGTGTCTTTTTTTGACATGCGGTCGATACGCATTCTTGGTGCCCTCTGCCCTTGGGATCTGGCTTTTATCTCGCATACACTAAAGCACGCCCCATGGTTCAAGAAACGAAAAGTACCCCTAACATGTCTCGCCACGCCCCCAAGCCCCACAGCATTTGCGCGTCGCAGAGCTGTCGCAGAAATGCGCAAACCCCTTTCTCCCTGCGCCCTGACGCCGACAGCTTTTGCGCAAATCGCGGGAAGAACTCGATCTCTCAGCGCTTACGTAAACTCTTTCGTTTCGAAGGGCGGACTCAAGGCGCTCTGGGCGCAGTGACTGGCAGGGCTCGAAGGGCCCGTGTTGGTCGCCACCCGTGGTGCAGCCCTGGGTCACGCTCGAGCGGTTCAAACCCGGATAGACGTTGATATGTTCACGCGTTTGTTGGTCAAGACTACGGAGCAGCCGAAGAAACCGAAGGTCGAGATACCACGAGGATGACCGTACCGAACCTCTGGGTGCCCTGGGTCGACCCCGCCGTTATCATGATAGAGGCGCTGGCACTGGAAGTTCCCGAATACCCCGCGCCGACGGGGCTGAACTGGGTCCAAGCCGTCTACACAAGCCCGGCGAGCCCCAATTGACCGAGAAGAGCCGCCCGTTCGCCGGTCTGGCTGATCTAAAGGACCAAGCTAGAAGGAACAGTAACGGCGAAGAACCCTGTCGGTTTGGGTTGAATAGGGTTTGCTTTCGGCAGTTTTTTCGCCAGTATTTTGCGCCCTTCACCCCAATTAAGGTTGGACATCGGATAGGCTTCGGCCTAAACGCACGTCACGCCCCAAACTGGCGAGTTGATCTAAACACGTCGTCTGGCAGGAAGGCCGTATGAACGACCCCGAAGGCAAAGGCACCAGACATGGCTGTCCAACAGAAATAAAGTTTCCAAAAATCGCGTCGCAACAACGCGCGCGCACGATTCCGCTGACTGCAGCGAACCCCAAACGAATGGCACCAACTGTGGGAGCTTCAAAGGCGCCCAACCACACTGCGCTTGATGCGGTCCACTATGACGACAACGAAGTTTGTTTTCTGAACGAAGAGATCGGACCTCGACGAAGACGCAGCGTTAAGCTGCGTTACGGTCAATCGCAGTTCATAAGGAGGCATCGCACCAGATGAACGGCCACACGGTCCGATTCAGGCCTAGCGCGAGTACTCAGCGCACCCTAATCTCAGTTGATGCGATGGCGGGGGCGACAGGGCCGGCTAATCGTTGTTGCCGGGGTGTCTGCGTCCGCGCTCAAGAATCCATCATCGCTTTATCTGCACGGCCCTGCCGACACGCTGGTGGAAAACGCTGGTGGCCAAGCGCCCCGAACTTAAAGGGCCTGCACCATTCGGGATGCCAAGGGGTTGTCACTATGGATGACAAACCAGCAACGTTGTACGCAATTGGCAAGGACACCTCGATGTGTCCGCCATCGAATTCCGTGCGCAACAAAAGGAGGCCTCTTCGCAGTAAGCTGGGCAACACCGGCGCGCTGATGGCGCTGTCAATGATCCGACCTGAAAAGCTGCCGGGCGTCAACCCGCCCTGCCATTGCCGTGCTTTATTCCGTCGGACCATACCCGCCAAGGGTTCAATGTGTTGCTGGACGTGGTGTTGCGGATAGTGGCTGTGCGGATGCCGATGATCTGTTTGCGCTATGCGTTGATGGGGACATCTTATTGCCCGTAACGGCATGGATATCGAACGCCGCGCATCGGCCTGACGTAATGTTCGGTACCGAAGAACACAAAGGGCCGGGACGAGCTGAAAGAAAGCCACGAATTGATTTCCCGAACGGCATGCGGATGAAGCGGGTTTTGGATTTCGTCGGTTTTTCGTCGAAGCGGCGATATCGCGGGCCAATGCGCGGGATGTTGATCGTCACGGACGGATTTTACTGGTAATATCCGCGTCAAGACTGGCGAAATGGTACCGCCACGCTGATCGGAGTTCAGGTTCTACGCCAAGCGTTCAAAACTCGGATCTGGTTCCCGTGCGGCTCGTGTTTGCTACAGCTCGCTGCGCCGCGTCAAGCAAACGCTTTGACCGAGAAACGTAAAACGGGCGGCGTTGTTTCTGGGTTTGAACGGAACTGTTGTGAAGATCCCACGGGGCAGCTGATGGCCAAAGGGTTTCATCAGCGATCAAGCTGCCGCGCGTATTTAGCGGAAAGTGAATTTACACATCGTCTGGCGCGCGTGGGCCTCAGCAAAGCCGACGAAAGAGACCGAAGAATGACAAAAAGAAAGCCGTCGTAATTGGATGCCGGAACACTACCTCCCGGAACGTTATTTGTCGAAAAAACGCAGAGTTTGAAGGCCAAGATCGGAACCACCCTGACGAATGGATCAGGTCACGCCACTCTGAATCGAACGCCGCCCTTTGTCGGCGAAGGCGAAACACATCGGACGATGGGCAACTGCTGCCGCCAAGCCGCGCTGGCTGACGCAGGTAAAAACAGCCGCCAGATTCGATTGCTGTCATCGTCGCCACCTCTACCCCCGATCTCACGTTCCCGTCTGCCGCCGATGGGCAGGCCCAAGTTGGTTATGAACGTGGCTTTGCCTTTTGATGTTCAGGGTTTGTGCGGGCTTTGTCATGCCTTGGCAATGCCAACGCGCTTATTGTTCGGGCAAGCGACGGACGTGCTCGTCATCGGGTCCGCAGACCTTTTCAAATCATGGAAACTGGACGATCGCAGCACCAGCGTCTGTTCGGCGGACGGTGCGGCGCGATCCTGCTCGAGGCACAGGACTGGCGAAGGCACTTCGGATGACCGCGGTGTCCTGTCGATCGACCTGAACTTCTGACGGGCGCTACAAAGATCACTGTATGTCGACGGCGGCAATTCAGCACGGGCCCACCACCCGGGCTATCTGCGGATGCAAGGAATTCAGGTGGTTCCGCCACGCGGTTGAAAAGCTCGCCGCCTCGGCAACTACCGCGATGGAGCGCGCCGGCGTGGCGCCGGATGAGGTTGACTGGATTGTCCTCATCAGGCGAATATCCGTATTATTCCAAGGCACTGCAAGAAACTGAACCTGTCGATGGGTAACGTCGTTTCGTAACGCGTTCAAGACCACGGCAACACCTCAGCTGCATCGATTCCGCTGGCTTTTCAGTCGGGACAAGGAGCGCGCCAGAATCAAGAAAGGCGAACCTGCTGGTCACCGAAGCGATCGGCGGCGGGCTTGCATGGGGCGCAGTGGTTTTCTTGCGCTGGTAGCGGCTTTTCTTCGCGCGAACAGCACGTTACGTCCCATAGTTGTTGACTTGGCGGAAAAATGACAGCTATGCTGCTTAAAAACACATGGGGGAAGTTATGGCGACAAGAGTTACCCGAATGGATTTTAAGGCGAAGCAGTTTTTCGTGAAGTAGGGGTCTTTCCCCGCCAATGAAAGCGGCACAGCTTGTCGAATGCTGTGCTGGATCATATGTCCGACGCGCTGGTCGACGGCGAGCAGGTCAAAATTTTCCTTTTGGTACTTTCTCTGTGCGGGATATATCGGCTCCGCGTGGGTCGGAACCTAAAACCGGCGAAAGAGGTTCGATCAAACCGCGCCGCGTTCTGACATTTCGCCCGTTCCCAATCTGATGGAAGGACCGGGTTGCAAGACGCGGAACAAGCGATAACCTGATTGCAGTCCCCGGATGCATTCCGAAACATCTCAGAAGTTGCAGAGTGGTTTTGAATCAGGGGCCCATTGTTCTGCGTTTTTCTGCGGGAGGAGCAAGTTTCACACAGGTTCAAACGGATCAAACGCGCAGGCTGGGCGGCGATATTTATCGCCCCAAACGATATGCTGCTGCTTGGCGGGATCAAACGTTTGCTGGCACGAAGGGACGGTGCTGACGATCAAAGGCGTTCAGAAAGTTCCTTGCGCGAGGGAAGGCATGGCATTGTTCCGCGCTTTTCCGCCCCTTCTTGAAGGTGTCACCCCAGGAGGATCTCACCACGGCCAGCGACACCATCGACATGGCACCGATGCACGAAGATGCAGAGCAGCCCCATGAAGGCGTTGTGCTTGCGGTTCGAAATCGCGCGCGGGCCAAAGCTTCAAAAGGTTCAGACCAACAACAAACCCCAGTTCCGAGGTGCCAGAGCCACCGGACGGGCGGAAGCTGACACCCCGATCTTTCTACTTCCGCCAGTCGAGAGCGGAAAGCACCCGCCGAAGCAGAGCCTACCCCATCCGCGCTGGATAAAGGCATTCGACGAAGACCTGCCAAGTTTTTGCCCATCCGATGACCTCTGCCACCCGTGACGCCAAGCGACAAACACGCCTGACGAAAGGCGCCTGCTGCACCGCAAGCCGCGGCACCAGTTCGAAGATGAAACGGCCAAGGACACCTGCCCCATCTGCGCTTACCGCCAGAGGCAGATTATTGATCATAGCCGCCGCCAAACATCTTGAGAATGACGAGGACAAGAAAAACCACTCGAGGGCGGCCCCCAAGCCGCGCGCTGATCGACCTTGCCCCCGCTTGCTGGCAGAAGATGCGTTTCCCGGCGAAACCCTCTGTGCTGTCTGCGGCGTTGATGTGCCGCAATCTGCACATTGAAATCGGCTCAGGATATTGCGCCATTTGCTTAACGCTTGGCCGATGGCGTGATTCCATGCGCGCTGACGTTGCTGCGTCGTACAAAAAAGTCTAAGCTGCCCGTGCGATTTTGCAACAAGTTCCCCTTGCGCGCCCGGTTTTATCAGGTATGAAAAACCGCCTCATGTGGGCTATGGCCGCAGCCTGTAGCGCGTTCCGTCTGGGGGCGGAAGGTCGCAGGTTCGAGTCTTGCGTAGCCCGGACCAAACCGAATTACAACAAACGCCCGTACCCTGATGGGTTTGGCGGGTGTTTGCATTTGAAAGCCGGATTAGATCGGCGTTAGTTCCCCAACCAGCATATCACCGACATGATCGCATCGGGTAGATCATTCGCACACCGCCCGTGATGACGCTCAGATTCAAAACCGCCAGCCCTGCTCTGCGTTTGGGTTAACGTGGCCTACCGAGTGGCGTGCATCGTTCCTTGCAGGACACGGTGCCAGGTGGGCAAGGGACCGTCTGACTGAGTTCGAGATTGCACCGCGTGATCTGACCGAGGGTAGCTGTGCCTGGAAAAGGGCTGTGTCTACGTCGTTCCGCTGATGAGACCTCGCCCTTGCCCCAAGGCACCTCTGCGGCGGGCCAATGCCAAAAGCTTACGGGGCGGTTGGATCTGCCTCACACGGACAATCACCGACGGTGGCACGGAATTCGACCGCATCGCGCCGGGCTACAACCGGCCCGCTGTACGCCGAGATTTGCCCGCGCTCGTTTCAGTGCTGGTACGCCCCGGTATGCGGCTGAACCAGATCACGGTTTTCAACCGGGAATGCGCGTTAGACGACGCGACGCCTGCCGTGCGCTACATGGCGGATACCCCGCTGGTCGATGGCGAGGCCGTGATCGACGCATGGTTTTGGGCTTTTCCGTCGATCTGGCGCCTGCCCGCGATACGACCGCTTGTTGGCTATCGCCGGCCAAGCCGCATATCGGTGTTGATTGATTCTGACAAGCTCGGCTATTACCAAGCGGCCAATACTGGGAAGAGGTCCACAAGCGACAATGGCCAGATTATCCTCATCCCGGGGCGTTTCTATAATTCTTGGTAAGGCCGCGAAGCCGTTGACGATCCCCCCCGAATATGCCGCCGAAAATGGCCCCTCCTCGCGATGGTAGGCGAATTTTCGGGTGCATTATTGGCAGGGTTCTTCGACCCCGGGTTTTTGGCCATGCGGTCCGCAGGCGGTTTGCAGGGTCACGGCCGGCGTGCTAGAAGACGCTGTGCACGAAGCCCCCTTTTGTGGCTTGAGCACGGTTCAAAGTCGTCGGGCGGCTCTGTCTACGAGAAAATGACCCAAGTGCCAACCCAGCTCTACGGACAGGCATCGTCGTCGAACTAATCAGGGGGCAAGGGGCTCAAGCTAAGCAAGCATTTCAGCCCACCGAGGAAGGTCAGCGTCAGGGGCGCGCTGCGGTTGCTAGAACCGGTCAGCTTGCGCATGTTTGCACCATTTTGCGCGCCTGTTTTTCCCTGTTGGTTACCGGCTTTATTCCGCGTGCGTTGTCAGCAGGGCTTGGCGGCACGGCATCGCTATTCGCACGTCCACATCTTTTTCGGCCCTTCCCAGGTTTAGAGGCTTTGGTCAAATTCCGATATTGATACCTTATTGATCAATCGCCCCATAAAGCGACGCACTACCCCCCCCCGCGCCCGCCCCCCCCCCCCGCATGATCATGGTTCACAATCTGGTTCATTCGTGATTCACTCCCGCATAGGTCTATATCTGGGCTTAATATAACATCTTTGCCGGCGATTTTCAGGCCGCGGGGGATTAATCCTCGAACAGCTCGCTCTGGCCTTTCGGTGGCCTCTTGGTTCTTCGTCGGCTGCGACAACCTGGAATTGCACTGAATGCGGGCGCCCCTCGAGAGGCCCGGCAGACGGAGTTCCTGTAGACCTGGCAGATCGCGCGGGCTTTTCAGCCGAAATGCGCCAGAAACTCTTGGGTACAACCAAAGGTCACCGGCCGGCCGGGCGTTCATCTTACGGCGGCCAAAGCGGCGGATCCAGTCAAGTTCAATAAGCTTGGTCCAAGTCCCGCGCGATACCGACAACTCCGGCGGTCTCTTCGATCTTCGGCACGGGTGGTTGGCTGGTGATAGGGCAATGATCGCCAGGCGTCTCGATTTGCGGCGCGGGACAGTTTGCGGGTCTCGAACTGTCATCATTTGCTGCATCAAATATCCAGATCGGCGGCCGTGCGCATGGCATAGGCATCCCCGATCGGCAAAGGTGCACCCCCGCCCGGCATAGCGTTTGCGCAGATGTACCAGCGCTTCCGCAGGACCACAGCCGTGGGGGAAGACGGGCTGTAATCTCGCGGCAGGGTCATGGGATCTGCGGTGGCAATAGGATCGCCTCGATCATTGCGTGTCCTGTTCGGCCAAGAGGGGCGCGTCAAACCAGGCTTTCTGTCGATTTGTTGGGCGGGGTCGGCCACGTCAGCTATCCTTCTTGCGCAACTTGGATCGGGGCAACATCCCCCGTCTTGGCGAATTTTCAGATTTGCCCTTCTTTTACCAATTCAGCGACGCCGCAAACGTTGATGCCGTCGCCGAGCGGCGCATTGCCGGTTCTTGTCCAGCCTTCGGGCAGATAGCGTGTTCAGGCCGACCAATCGCCCTTCGAACCGATGAGACCGCGGCATCCGTTCAAGCGCCTGCTCCATCGTAAAGGACCTTTTCACGATCCATCACAAAGGGCAAACTCGTTTCGCGCGTCCGTGTGCGGGCATTAGCCCTATGCATCAGGTTCCAGCAAGGGTCGCGGTCGTTATATGTCACCCGGCGGCGTCTCTGATTTTCCTGGGGTCTGGGCGCGGGCAAAAAAATTCACGTTTCCCAACTGATCACGTGCCATAAGCTGCGAAGCGACGTCTCGTATTGCTTGCAGGAACGTTCCAGCTGAAAGGCCAGATGCGGCGGCCAGCTCTTCGCCCGAGGGACCTTCGTCCTTTGGGGTCAGGCGTAGAAGCAAACGGGATTTCAAGAAACGCCAGCCAACGCCGGCCATGCCAGATAATTCCGCGCCAGTTCAAGCCGGCAGTGCCTTTGGGCCTTGGTCCACCGAACATCAGATATTGCCGCGCCAATTGCAGCACCCGAAACCTTGCGAAAGATCAACCTTTTTGGGGTTCCGGTAAAGCGTCAGCAAAACAGGTCAAGAGCCCTCGAACCCGTCGACATCCCAATCAGCGCCCGGGCCGGGCGCGCCGTTCAGCAAACAACTTTTGGCTGCCCATCGTCTATGACCCGTATCAGCCCAATCTGGAACGCCTCGCCCAAAAAAGCGTGTCGAGTTTTGCATTTAGGGCAGGAATGTCGGACATCATCAGGCTCAGGCGCATCGCCAGCCGCCCCGTTCTGCACGGGGTTGCCCAGCGTCGGTCATTTTCGCCTGCTGCCTCCGGGGCCACACTGGGGCGCGCGTCTTCCAATGTGGCGTTTGCAATAAAGGGACGACACACAGCCCGCCGGACAAAAGCATCAGCCGCAAAATCTGGGTCTACTTTTCACCCGCCCAATGCTTTCATCGAGATGTCATTCGGTCATTGATCAGATTGTCAAAAGGCCGATGTCTCGCGGAATTTTTCAGGTTTCATCATCAGCCGGGTGACAACGTGGCAGGGGACGTGGGATTCAATGCCGCATCATAAGACCAAAGATTGCGCTTGTCATTCCCCATCGGCAGGTCGCTTCAGCGCCTTTGAAGGGGCGCGAATTCATGGGCATCCAAGCGCGGCGCGCGGCGCATTTGACAGCGGCAGGTCATTAGTGGCTGTCCATCGTGGGCGCCGCCGTGCCCGGGTAATTCTCTC
>Ga0163217_1002305_pt1 | contig 16330 bp, 17 predicted proteins | sample SynspAceP_FD_185933 | JGI IMG/M metagenome (GOLD analysis project Ga0163217, IMG submission 185933) | Saline lake microbial communities from Ace Lake in Antarctica - Synechococcus sp. Ace-P (PacBio error correction) | ecosystem: Environmental > Aquatic > Non-marine Saline and Alkaline > Saline ... | reverse complement strand
CGAGTGAGGGACCCTGCGTAAGCTCGCCCAGAACAGGACAGGTCAACCGCTCAATTCGACGCATCTCACAAGCGTCTTGAAGCTGGCTAGCCCTGCACATACCGGCTAGAAGCACTGCCCCAAGCAATAGAGCGTTGAGCAAACTTGTCGGGCTCATGAGAATCGCAGGAATTATTGAACAGCGGCCACGGCCTGTTGACCTTGAGGCGATGAGCGCAGGTATTGCAGCCAGCGCGCCCCGGATAGCGCATGCCCCATAAATTGGGACCGCGGACATCGAAGGCTTGGCCGATTTTGTACAACTTTATTGCTAGGATACATTCATAAATGACGACTCCTCAATTGGTTGGAGTCGTCATCAAGTCAATCAGTGAAACGTGTGTCACCAGCGCCAGGCAGTAATTTTGTCACGTGACCCAATAGGCGCGGCGAACGATTTTTAAGCACGTCTTCGAAGCGTAAGTTCCCCTTTTAGACAGCCTGTAATGAATCAGGGCCTCGGTTAACCGCTCATCGAACGGAAGCCCCCCAATTATGTGCGCGTAATTCTGTTAAAACGCAGGCTGAAGGCTGTTCAACGTTCGATGAGCAGCATGTATCAGAGGCTTATTGCTGTGGTTGCGGTGAGGTGGTTTATAGCAGAAGCTAATGCGGTTTTACCGGGGACGGCCCTCGGCCACGAGGGAACCACAGAGAGACGTATCATTTTCAGGTCAACCCCAGAGATTCGAACCAGGAAATTCCACCTCTTCCAGTCTAGCCACCCCCTCGCAGAACTGATCCACATCATTGCGGCGTAAAGGGCGGGTGCGATCATTCGGCTTCTCGCTATCTTGCACATTTTTCTCCGCTTATCTCGCACTGCGAACTCCAATCCTTGGCGCCTGGCGCAAAATATTTATTACTTCCAGGCCTTCTTGGTTTTGATTCGAGTATTGCAGATACGTCGGAAGCAGCAGCCAATCGGCCAAGCGTAATCGTCCGATTCTGCATGCTCAAAAATTTGTTGCAGCTCCTCTAGGGCAGTCTCCGCATCCCCCCGCTTGTAAAGCGCGTAAAACGTCGCTAAAATTCGAGCTCTTCAACTTCAGATGTTTCGCCTGAAGCTCTGGACTGACGGCACGCTCTGAGTCTGGGTTACAGGAGCGGCATTGCAGTTTGACAGTGGTCAAACATGCTTCTTCGCCGCTTGGGGTGAAAAACCACGCTACAAGGAAGTCCAACATCTTCGTTCATCCGATAAGGGGTGTAAAAGCGGGGCTATTTTCGATGATGATGTTCCCTATCCACCCCTGTAAACCCTGGGATCGGTGTGTGTGGCAAGAATCATTCATTGCTTTAGAGACGAGGTGCGTGCCACTCCTGAATTGCCGCGTCCCAGCCAGCACGCGCATTGAGCTCCTCAGAGGAGGAGCATCGAGCATGTCGTTCCCAACGGCCGGGGCGAGAACAGGATCTCAATTCGGCAATCGAAGAAAAAATGAGCTAGCCGAAAAGGACCTCACTGCACAGTTCTTCGCAAATTTAGGCGTTTCGTGTCATTGCGCCACCGGTAACTCGGTACTTGCCCGAGACCAACTCCATCAAGAGCTATTTGGTTACCCTTTTGCATCACGTTAACCTCGGCCAAAAGTATAATGTTTAGTGCACTGGTCGGTTGTCACAAGCGTCTGAAAGTGCCTGTCCCCGCATACCGAATGCTCAGCGCTAACGCACGCGTGGCAATCGAGACGTTGGCCCAGGTCTATGACTCCCGCATCGCACAGCTCTGACAGTACTCCTCTATTCCATACGATGACCCCCAACGGCTGACGCCTCGGTCTCCATCAAGGAATTCTTACTGAGCGGCCCAAAACTGGGAATCGTGCTAGCTAAATCAACAACCACCATTTCTACCACCCATTTGAGTTGCCCGCCAATGTGAAAAGATGAGTAATCTCAAATCAGCAGGTGAACATCCGCCGACGATGTTTGTGCTGCAGGTGATGCGCTATACGCACCCTGCATAGCACCATTGCCCCACCCCGTTAGATAGAGTCTACCGTTGGCAGCTACCGCCCTGTTGTGTTCAACACGCCTCCCCAACAGAAAATTGGCGCTCTTGCGCAGGGATGGACCCATCCACCTTGCTGGGCGAGTACGACTCGGCACAACAGCGCGACTACGTCGCGCTTCCGTGCGTAGCACGGCTTATGTCAGCCTCAAAAGCTGGCCTGACATAGCCGTTGCTAGAGCCTTCCCACGGGTTTCGCGCACCAGAGTTCAACGCACAGATTCCAAAAGGCCATATTCTTGCCCGTCGCCGCGGCGCGCTATGAGACCTGTTGTGAAAATCGGAGCACTTTGTTCAGCTGCACCACCACGTAAAAATGAGGTGTATTTGTCATTGGCTGCCATTCAGCGGCAAGTGCACTAGGGTCTGCTCCGGGCTTCGTAATTTTGGATGCGCAGTACCTCATCGCCAAAATGAGAGCTTTTTTTACCCGAGCCATACCGCATCGCAAGTTCCAAAGCGGAACGGCTGAGCTAAAAGAGTGGTGAGTAGTGCAGCAAGGGGCGAGATCAGTCGAGCCCGCAGTAGGACATTGCGAACAGGGGTTGGCGGCGAATAGGCGAAAAAGCCGCTGAGCAGAGTTTGGCCAGTCATTCTTACAATTGCAGTCGAAAACCTCTCGTTTTTACCACCCCACTTCGGTGGCGCGCCTATTACCTGCTGGATATCGTTGTTCAATCGCCTCTGGAAACGGATACAACATGCCACACGAATTGACGCCCAACGGCCTTAGCTAGCGCCTACGCCAGGGATTCACTGGCTAGGCGCAAAAAAAACCCTATCGCACCTCCCGGCTGGACCAAATACACCGGCGAAGCTCTTGCGGTTTGCATTGAAGCAGGCTGGCGCGTCCAGCGAGCTACAGCGCTGGTTTTGCTCGAGCAAGGGGTCCGAGTACACATTCGACAGTAGCCCGGCTGGCTCAAGGCAAGGGGCAACGAATGGCGAAATTTGTAAGCCCGCAAGCAGGCTCTCCTCAGCGATTCGACAGGTCCAGCGCAGTGGCAACTGAAAAGGTGTCGGGACAGGCCGCAACTATCACCAGGCACTCACAAGAGCCGCAGAATACGCCCAGCTCAGACGCGTCCCAGGTGGGTCTCACGGACTTGCCCGTCGAGGGCGCTATCGCTCCTGGAAGACCACGAGGCCAAGCTTGTAGGACAAAAACCCTGGATCTGATCGTCAGGCCGTGCAGGGCCTTCCTTACGCTCCATTTGGCAAAAACTGCAACCTCAGAACCGCCTGCCGTTTTAAAGTCGAGCAGACCCAGGCACTGCAGTTCCCGGTGCTTACCACGAGAGAGCAGGTGCCGTTCGGAATGTTCGGCATTCAACGAGAAGCCAAGACACTGGCGACGGAGATCCGCCTATGCAGCAGTCTCAGAAGCTCCACGCAACTTCTCACATTGCAACCAGCAAGGAGCTAAGGGGCTGATCGCCGGCCAGCTAGAGATGAGAAGTTTCTTGCAAGATCAGGACATCGAACGTGTTACGGAAAAAGGTGGTTTAGCCGAGAAGTCCTAGTGGCAGGCAGATTCTAGCGAACGCCTAGAGGCGCTAAGAAGGATCTGCAGTGGTAGTTGCAGATCGCGCATCTATTAACAAAACAGCATTACAAAGAGCTACCTTGGGGGACAACAACCTGGAGCCAGTCTGTCACAGCGGCCTCCCAGAGAAGCGCTGGGCTGGTCACTGGAGCCACGCGGCTGCCGGCATACCTATGCGCAAGCAACGAATGGTCGAGCTTCAGTCCAAAAGGGTATTAAGAAGCGAGGCTTGGAGACGGTGAGTCAGGAATTAGACCCACTTCCGACCGGAGACAACCGAGATTACCTTACCGCTGACGAGTAGTCCCCCACGAGGCCGCCTGGGCAAAAAACTCATCCAAACTCGTGATTGGGAGATTACTTTGCCGTCCCTTGCTAACCCTTACCGGGCCCTATTCCTATTCCCTGCCAATACGTAGAGCGCTTCTCTTTTTAAGCCCCTGAACAAACAAAAAAGCGCTCCTTTGATCTTTTCTCAACCCCCTGACATCCTAAAGACCCTTTTGAATGGCTCTGGACAACCCTTGCATGTCTGTTCATATCCTTTGATGCCCCCATGTCCACTCGGGACTTCAATAGCCCGAAACTTCAATGATAAGCTCAAAGCATTGGTTCGATCGGTGAGCTTTGGGGTCAGCTACAACATGGGCGAGGGGCGGCTAACAGCCAAAAAAGCGGTCGTTATACGGGAAATAACATTACTCGCGAGCCAGCCTCAATCGCGTTGGCCTTCGCCTAATAATAAAAGCAAGTATCACAGGATTGGTTACTAGATAACTGTGGCATACCTCGCTCAGCTTGCTTCAATACAAGGGAAGGGATTTCTCATGTTTCTTGCGCGCGCTTAGAGTTGATGGCTTTCAAATGTTCAACGGCTGCTTCTCCATCGGGTCACAAAGGAACTGAACGTTTTAAGGTCGGGTTGAAAACGGCCTCAGGGCAAAGACGGCGTCGTTAAGTGCAATCGCCAGCTCTTCACATGACTCCGGAGTCAGGCAGACGCTTCAGTCCACCGAAACGCGACTTTTTTTTATCGCTGGCTTTGAAGTGACTCATTGCCTGCGAGAAATATTCGCATTGAGGCAAACTTCAGCGCACTGAATCAGGATGAAAGCACCGCTTTCAAGATGGTGCCGGCAAGGAGCAGAGGCAAAGCTCACCTTCAAACGCCACCAATCGCGAATCCCGAGGGCCGCTATCGCACCTGAATCTGGGGCGGTCACCCAACGCGTGATAAAGCCGGTAGATCCAGAAACGCTCGACCCATGATCCACTGCATTTCTTCCTTCCCACCACTACGTGATGCTGAGATAAGCTCCGTGAAGCCGGACAATCGCGCCTTGCACGCCTTAAATTGAAGTCGCTTGTGTCGGTAGGAGCTTGGACGGCTTGCCGAAAGGTAGCACCGCCCATTCCATGGAACAAGCGTCGTTGGCGAACTCAACAAAGAGCTTTCCCAGAGCGATGAGTACGCTATCAAAGCAGGCAAATCAGCGAATAGGACAACCTTCAAGGAAAAGCGCTGGCATCAACTTGTCTCAGGGAACCCATATTCAATTTTCGGAAAGGATCACTTTTCCAAAATCGTGAAGGTCTAGGCTCCTGTACTATCCCGACCCTTCAGCGGTGCGGACGGCGACTCAAATTTCAGATCACTTTGAGAAAATAAGCTTGGGATACAACAACCGCTTGTACATCCGCCTCGATTCCGGGCCGAAGGGCTTATTCCTTGATTGCGGAGGAGGAACCGTGGGGAGAGACTTATTTTACGGTTTTGCTTGATCGAGGAGCCGGAGGCCACACCCTGCATCCGCAGCTTCAGATTCGCCTTGCTCAAACCACCTAAAAAAGGTCGCTGAGCAGCAAGGGATTCAGGATCGGTGACCACTCACCAACAGTCATATCCTCTGCTGTATCGGTGGAGAACATCATCCACCTATCACGGAAGATGCTCGGTAGCGTACCGTTCGGCGCGGCTGTGGTCTTTCAGATACCAGCAGGAGCTTCATCGACCGTTGGCTCGACGTAACAAATCCAATCTGCTTTTTTCGAGAGGGGGTGATCCTTGTCGAAAGGAATCGCTAGAAGCCATTGTGTTTTCCTGAGCTTGCGCGAATGGTCCCGCAAGAATATGGGAAAGGTGAAGGCTCACTAGAGGACTTCGGCGTCTCGGTGATCAATCTGAATGCGAATCTACTTCAACACTTCATGCAGTTGTTCGGCGGATGTCGATGGTGAGCGGAAGAGCCTAAATTATTCCGGTTCGATGTGCAGGGTCACTGATAATGACCCGCCCGAATCAGTAGAGAGGTTGAGGATGATGAGGCAAGAAGATTGGACGTGCCTTACCTTCCGCATTGCCGATAGCTTCATGGAAGGACTGAAATCACGCGCTCAAACTGGGTTCCACTGATTGAGCAGTCTGATCAACGGGGAGACTATTTGCAGGACGCTACAAAACATTCGAATATGGACCTCGCAGTCGAGGGGAGCAACCTGAGTCAACATGTTTGCTGTTGCATCCCAATAAATGGCCGACCAAAGGGATCAGGTGCAAAAAGGTTGCAAGCCAATTCGGGAGCTCCAAGTTTGCAGAGATGGGGGCATCCATGAGCGAGCGGCATATGCGTTGGGCTTTTACAGCGCATCGACCTCGATGACAGTAGGGCCAAAGGCTATTACGCGCAGTCCTGGCAGATCATTTAGCGAAGGCTGGGACTACTTCTCGTACCAGACTACATTCGTGATGCCGTGCTGTGGGCCTGTGAGGCTCACGCCAGAGGAAAACACAATATGGACGTTTCCCACCCGCGAAGCAAACAGGCCCTACATCGGGGCATCGCTGAAGTGAGCAGTTACCTGCGAAGCTTGTTCCTGGACGGGAAAACCGAAGTGGTCGCCGCAATGATCGCGAAACCACTCAAGGAATGGCCAGGGTCTCCGCGCGGTATTGGGGTCCTGACCTTCTGCCCCAATCAGCGCGACCGATGAGTTGAAGAGCGGCTCACAAGCCACTTGGGTTATCGCTACCTCATCGCTCACTTGCGTATCAACCTTTGACCAAGGCGTTCTGCTGAGCCCACGTCGTAGGGATATCACTTACCCACCTAAACAGGTTATTTTTGTGCCCGAGATGGCGACTACCGTATCCGGCTGCTCCATAAAGAGCTCCAACATTTTACCTGACCGCACGAGGATCTGTTGGAAGAGGATTTCGGCCTGCAAGATATGACTATGACATGGAGTTCAAGCAGTTTCGTTTTCACGACAGGGGAGGCGGACCGACGCCAAACTGGAACGCTGAATTAAACAAAGCGCTGAAATTATCGATGACTTAACCGAGACCCAAGCGACGATTTTGATAGTGGAGGGATTTTGCTACCTACCGCGGACATTGACATGCTTGTGCGTTATGGCTGTAGTGAGAGACGCCGCATTTCAATGGACTATTTTGAAAAAGTGGGTTCGCAGGTTCCCCATAGCGATCGTTGACGAAGTGCCAAGACTTGTCTGCTGAGCAGCTATCGATGTGCGGCAGCTGGCTTCAGAGAGGTATTGTGAAATTTCCATTTGTGGGTGATCTGAACCAATCCATCTTATGGATTCCGAAATCAGATCCTAGCCAGGGTCCGCAGGACTGCTTGCATGGACCTTCAACTCACTTGGTACGCGCTGTCGGTTACTGGAGAAAGCGGTCAAGCCATCTAGATTTCTGTAGTACCTTGCTTCGCGTAGCAAGAAAGCGAGGCCAACCCACAGTCGAGTTCTTGAAGCCCCTACTCATTCAGTACCAGAAGTGCCCATCGAGCCTAACTCCGCACGATCGCCGAGCTAACACATGGCGTTACCAAAAACGTTGTTCATTGTTGCTCGGGCACTTCAACAACTACAGCGCTTCACCCGCTGCGGAACCCCCGAGCTTTTCTCCCGTTGAAGAACTGGCCCTGTCGTGGTCTCTGATCGAGGAAGCCGTAACCTTGAGGAGGGTTCGGCAGGCCACTTAAAGTCATTTACGATGGCTTGCTTCCAAACTTGAACTTTCAAATTTTTCGCCGGGGAGGCCTCTCATCCCGTACAGAGGTCGAATCGAAACTGGGATAGGGCGCCAAGTTCATCTTCCGATGCCTGAAATTCTCCTTTTTTTGAAGGGGGGGGGCGGCGTTTGCGGCGCTTCGAATCTTGACTCACGTGGAAGGAGTGGGCGCGTTCTGACAAAGCTGCGATACGAAGCCTCCCTGATCAAAACCCGTTGTGCGTCCTCTGTGGTTGCCGCTGCCTAGTAGGGTTTAAAGACATCAGACCTTGTCGCTCCAGCAGGTTAAAGGAGTTTGAAGCACTGCCCGAACAGTTACTTAAGGCGGACACAACCCGTTTCAAGCATCGGTTAGCCCACTATTCATCAGGTTAAAAGGGCGAATCCCATGACCTTACAGTGCTTCTCTCCTCGCTCACGGCTGGCTCCCAGGGCAACGAAGGACTGGCTACAAGATCCGCTTTCGGAGGCGCACGATTTGGCATACGTCGCCCAGCTCACAGACCTCGTCAAACCTACTCATTGGGGGGTTCAAATCCATTGAAGCCAAACGAGCGACTTCAAATTGACTGATTTGGGATTTGAGGTTGTAGATTGATCGAACTGAATGGCCCCAGTTCACTTACATTCCGGGAGAGTCCACTCTTGACCATGTGTAATCTTTACTTTTAGAAAACAAATGGGAAACTTTGCTTCCCTATTAATACATCACAGGCCATTTCACGCCGTCAAGGCTAGCCCTTTGATCTCTTTGCCGTAGGCATGGCTCGTTTGGATTGCAATAAAAGCGGCGAGGCCCCAGTCAGGGTTGCGCATGCCGTAACTGCCGAAAACCCATCGGTGCTCCGGCATGTTTCAAAGGCCCAACATCTTCACGTTCCAGGCTATGTAAATGCATTCTCATTTTCATCTGGAAAAGCGGCGGGTCAGTCTAGGTGCGTTCTTGGTCAACCTTGAAGCCCTAGAAACAATATTCCGGCTTTCTGGCGACGCTATGTTTGTTTTGGCTAGGGTTGGAGTGGAGGCCAAAGTGGCTCAATATTCGAAATAAACCTCACTGATTTTTTTTGGGCATCGCGCGCGTTTAAAGGCCAAAAACCGTCGGACTGTGGAGAATGAAGGTCATCTGCATTACCTGGTATAGGTCAAAAACCGTACCGATCTGCTAATTCGGTCATCCCAACAGTCCATCTCATACATGGCCGAAAGTGTTTTCGAAGCATCGGGCTTGGTCGCGGCACCTTGCGGGAGATGACCGGAGTTCTCCTGATGGGCATAAGAAACCCTTTCTTAGATTGCTGTAAGAGGCGAACTTTTCGAAACCATTTTTGGGACCGGCGCATGCTGTTATAAGGGCCGACCCGAGTACCATATCCGTGATAGTCGAGGGACACAAGCGGTTGATACCCAAGAGCTACGGAACACTCTATAAACAGTCAATTTCAGAAATAGACTCGAAGAAACGTTGCCCACATCAACTTTTATCAACCCAGCGACTGGCACAGTGAGGGCCAGCGCATCGACCAAACGGCAGTTTGTTGCAAATGCTGTGCTAGAAGGGATGGGGTGCTGCTTGGGCCAAGACTACTGAGCGAGCCATTGCTTGTGCTTTATGCTAGGTTGTTTGAGTTGGTACGCAGATTACTCCTGAATGAAGGCAATCTTGCCCGGGCTGTGCACGTTTTCTAACCCTGAATACTTTTGTTATTCCTTCGTACTCCCGCGTCACATAATTGCGCAGCATTGGTAGGGCACCGCCTGTTATGTGAGCCAGGTTGCCTGAATGTAAATATTCGGGGGCAAGGAAAGCATTGACAGCAATGGTTTTTTTGTCCCGTGCGATCGCTGCTGCCATAACTTGATTAGGGAACTGCGCCACTTGCACCCACGCTCGACGGTAGTGCTGAGGCTTCCAATCCTTCAGGCTACTTTGGCTAACCCGCTAGGGGTAGGGCTCAGCGCCGGCAGCAGAAGGCCACGCCACGTGGCTGTGCGTGAGCGCTTAGGCCGTAAAGCGCGGGCTAGGACATAGGACGCAGGTTAATCTTGCGGTCGGTAGCCGAGCGATGAAGCCTTTACTCGACTTGGCTGGGCAACATTCTAAGAATGCACGCGAGCTAAATCTAGATTGGCTGCCTCAACGATTTGGATAATACGGTTTCATCTACCCATCTGACAACTTTGCATTGCGTTTTCTAGCGAGGCTTAGCGAGACTTGCATGCCGCGAGCTGCCAGCAGCCTTGATCTTGTCAGCCGCCGCTGTGAAATCTATCCAGCCACTGAAGTCATTCACCCGCAGTTAATTCAGGCAAGCTCCATGCCCTCGTCAGGTCCAGTCCTGGCTGGAAAGCATGCCTGTCATCTGACGCGGAGGGAGACGTTGACAGTGCTCCGAGGACGCGAAAAAATGTTTAACGCTGTAGTATCTGTTAGGAATTTAGTACTGCAACAGATTCAGCTAACGATGCGTGGCCGAATTTTTTAGACGAGTGTTTAATTTTGCTCGGTAGTCAGCTCCATCCCGAGATGCATCCTGCCAACCCCTGCGATAACTTCTGCGGAACAAAGGAGTCCAGCTCCCCTCTTTCCTTTTAGGGACGCTTATAAAACATTTAAGGGCCTGAATCAACACATAAGTTGCAACGCTCACCCCTGTATATCACTTCGTACGGCGTCTTCCATCCCAGGCGTTTGCGTGGGCGTAAATTGATCTGCGCGTGCGACCTTACTTACGACTCAACGGTTCAATCGCTGAATCGGCTCCCTTGGGGAATAACTGGCGCACAGACCATTGGGGTTCTCAATGGTGCCGCGCTGCCAGGACGCATATAGGGTCGGCAAAGTAAACGCTACAGCCCGCTTTTCAAGGCGATCCGTTTCGTGCCCCGCAAACTCCCTTGCGTTGTCCAGCGTAAAGCTAAGCGTATGCACCCTGGTTGTCCTTTTAGTTGAAGATTAAATGCCCGGCGTCACCTGGCGGCGCGTTCTGCGCTTGACCGGATAGGCGCTGAGATAGCCACTTTTCCGAATCACCAACGTGACCAGTTTACTGCCCTTGCCGATGCACAGTGTCGCCTCCAGTCGCCGATCGTTCACGGGTTGGCAGCCTCAGAAGGACGCTCGCTGATAGATACCCGATTCGAAGCTTGAACCCGCCTGGGCAGGCTCCGCCCCCCGTTTTAAAAGGGGGGCCGTTTTATTTTTTTTTCCCGTAGAGCCTGCGGGCGCTGCCGCAGATGCCAGGTAGAGTCCCCACCATTGGGCGTTGGGTCGGTATCGATAAAACGGGTTATATCCATTCATGGCTGACCACATTGGATCGGTAGCCTTCAAGCGAAGGCGGTTGGCTATTTGCTCGGGCCGAAACTTCATCTCCAGGCCAGACCGGCAAAGAAGTGCTGTTAACCACCGCTCTTGGCTTACGATGTACTTGCGGCATTGGTGCGCCGTCATCGCATTGGCCGCCAGGCTTGCGCGCTCCGTAAACGGCCCTTCGAGGCTATTCGTCTAACCTCGCCGACTGAGCTGTCGAGTATGGACGCCAAATCTGGTTTTTGCAACGCCTGACAGGGGACATTGCCTGAAGCCAATCCAAGCTTCAATCTTGGTAACGTTGCGCTCTGAGTCAGTTGCGTAATGTGCATTATATGCGTCTTGAATCCTTCGGTGTGGAGAAGCCTGGATTGTACCGGCTAGCTGGCTTCTCTGCGATCGTTTCAAAGCGTTGCACTTATTCTATGAATTCAAGGAGGGATGTTGTTATCGGCGCCCGCCATGGGCAAAAACTATTAGCGCCCCTTCATTTCCGTACCCAAGCTGGGTCCGCCGGATAAGCCACGGCAAATGACCCGCTTCATCCTTGGTAGGATCGTGGTGGTACAGAGTCCTTTTCATTTGTTCTGCCACTTTTTGAAAACATCGTATCAATGGTAGGCAGGACACTACCGAACGGATGGTTGGATAGAGCGATGACGGCTAACTCGGGCTTCGCCACGTTGCTGTCGAGGAGTAGGGCCATAACTGCCAAAACTCATGAGCTTACCTGACACCAACTTTCGAACCGATATCTCACCACGCCAGGCAGCTTCAGGTTACCTCCCTACCCGATCGCCACTGCCTATTCAAATCTTGTAAAACAACCCCAGAAGGCTCGCGCGCGCCCTCTCCTGATCTGGTCTGGACCTGGGTGATTGAGAAATTTTTGAGGTGCTCCCGGCACAATCTGAGAAGTATTTGTGCAACGATCCCTTCGCTACCGATTGGGGGTCATTCGATTCGTGTCGGTTTAACAGCTGCAGGTCCTGCGGCTCCGCGAGGCCCGACGCTTTTTCCCCTTGGGTCTCTTTTAAAAAAGACCGTGTGGTATACCGAAGCTGATGCCCGAGCTCTCGCTTCAGCCGCTACCAAGGCGACCCTTCCCATCCAACATCTTTGGCTTCGCTGGATAAGCATCGCACGCAAGGTTAACGATTAAAAAACAGTCTTCGTGACACCAGAATAAAAGCTTCGAGGCAGGGCTTTGGGCGCCCAGAGGAACGGTCACCCAAATGGAACTGTGCAACCAGGATTGAACGTTGCTGTCAGAAATTAGTGCTTTCAGTTTCTGCGATTGATTCATCCAGGCCCCAGAGAAAAATACCTATACTACGTGAGAAAAAAGAGACCTCAATCCAAAGTCAAAAATGCGTCACCCCTCATCTCAAGGAAGCCACGATAGGGCGCTGAGCCGAGTTAGAGCAATAACTCAATGGAGCAACGTCATATTGTGCATTGAATCGATTCCGATCGCTTAGCAGTACAAAAGTATCGAATAAAAAATAATAAAGTTTGTCAGCCGCTGTCTGGCGATATCTGCCTGTCATAGACAACGCTTTCGGCTGATAGGCGACCTCTGTCCTGCGGGTGGCTTATACCAAGATCAGTTTTGTTGACGCCGTGAACATCGGTGTTTGTCAACCGTAGTGGTCGCCGTAGACCCATACTTTTATTTGCAGCCTGTAGCTGCAGGTTCTTCTTGGCAGGTTTTGCTGCTCTCTGGATTGAGTGTTACGTCCCTCACAGCGTCCAGTTTCGCGTTAATTCCTTGACATCGTTCCGGGTGCGCTGAGCGTGCCTGTTGCTGATACAGGCGAATGACGCTTTGCCAAGATATCGCACATTCCCAGGCCGCAGAGGCGCTCCGCTGGCGTCACGAAGCGGATTCGGGCTAGTCGGTGCCTCGTGTTGTACCAGTTAAAATAACATGAAGTCCCTGACCCAGGCCCGGCGTCATTCAGGCTGCAAGCCGCTTCTGCGGCCATTGAGGGGCAGTACTTCAAGGTTCGGAACAGTGATTCCGAGAAGGCGTTGTCATTTACTTACGCGGGGCCTTTGCCGCGCGAAGGCGTGGACGCCAAGTCATACATTTTGGGTTAGCAAGGGTCGCAGGACTCATGGGTGCACGTTATCCAGAATGGCAGCACCAGCGGCCTCACGCAGGCATTTTTCACTGAGTATGCTGCGTTTGCCCAACAAGGCCGCTGCGTCTTTCGCCAGATTCGGCGCTGGGCTGTAACTTCCCAGCCAACCGCTTTGCGGCTGCTAAAATATCTTCAATCAGAGAACAGGGTAGTAGATACTGACGGCGCACCGGGCATGGCCAGATAGGTAATGCGTCCAAGGACCAGACCTGATTCGGCTTTCTGGCTATATGTGTTGTGGCGCGGATTGCTGACGAGGCCGCTGGCTACGGCCCCGACGGTACTGCTGCCAGCGGCATGCTAGTACCCCGTTAGAAAGCTGCTTAGAAGCCAATTATAGCGGCCTCGATCAGCCAGCCGCGCCGATCTGACTCGGCGGGAGGTGGGCAAAGCGCCTCGCTGTTACACAGCTCCAACTATGGCCCACGCTCAGTCTCCCGTCAGTGCGTTGTTTAGCCGGCTTGGGCGTATGGCAGTAGGCGGCGTCGGCTTTCATCACATCCTCTAGGTCCAGCGCTGGAAGGTACGCAAGCTAATACCAGTTCGTTTCACACGCCGGCTCTTTCGGCACCGTTTGGTAATGGCTTCATGAGCCACTCAGACATTAGTTTTTGCCTGATGGCAGCGAGGTCAGCTCTCCTCGCTGTCGTCGCCCAGTAGGCATTGAGCTTTTTCCGCAGTACAGCAGTGCTGCTGCCTTCAGCCAGCGCCTTCTCTTTGCGGTGGAGCTCACGCTCCAACTGGCGGATGCCGCTTTCTGTCGGCCTTGGCCTGCTCACGATCCGCTTGCTTTGCGCCCTTGGCGCGTCTGGCGTGAGGCATGCAAGCCTTCCAGGCCTTCAACCTGTTGTGGTAAAGCCCTGGTGCTGCGCAATACTCGCTCGCTTCGAGTCTCTGACCAAGCGGCAGCCGTTTCAATAACGACCGCCAGCTTTGGCTTCTGCGACCAAGTTATCGGTCAAGCTTTTGTCTCCGGGCACAGCAGCATCCTCCGGCCTTGGCTTGTTTGCGCCAATTTGTAAAGCGTCTGCTCAGAAATGCCTTCCTGCCGGGCTAGCTTGGGCAACAGATCAGGTTGTGAAATGGCGGCAGGCAGGCTTTCTCAGCCAGGGCTTCTTATTCGCTTCTGGTGCATAACGTGGCATTGCATGACTCATGACTCCCGCGGGATATGGGATTTGGGTTAAAACGCATCCAGGCGAACAAACTTACCCTGACACCGGGGGGACATCGCACGCTCCCGTACTTTAGCTAGTATCAAGACGGAAGAAAAGCCGCATCCGATGTTAGGCCTCGTTCAAAATGCCTTCGATAAATCTTTAAGTCCCTGGTTGCGAGTCGAATATGCGATCTTCCGTCGGGACCACGTCAGATCCGTGCTACGCCATTAGAAGTAGGGAGTACGGACTTGGTCTCACGCATTACCACCATCTTCGGAGCGCTTGACGGCACGATTACCAGCGCGCCCTGCTCATCGATTTGCTTTCCCAAGGTCGACTATTGCTTAATGCGTTGAGCCTCGTAACGTAGCGCGGTCGACTTGGCAACCGGGCAGCACGTCTACGAGTCTCTGCACGCTTCCTAGCAGCCTCCTCGAATCAAGACGCCATATGCCTCTCCCTATCGCGGCTCGCGCGACGAGACAAACGCAATATCCTTACAAATAGTGTTCGCATGCTTTCTGTTCGTCATCGTAATATGAAAACAAATCGATTAATGTCTGATTGCGAGGGGTATATAGGGAGGTTAATTTTTTCCCAAGAAATTCACCCTTTCTCCAGCCTCGAACTGCTTTCGCTTTAAAATACAAAGCTGCTCCAACTCTTGGTTCGATGACCAACCCAACCCTTGAGCGATCTGCCTCGCCACGCGTCTTGGCCTCATGGAACATTCTGAAAGCTATTAGTCACGCCGGACAGCAGCATAAAATTAATTGCCAAAACAAATGCGTCATCTTTCGCCCTCTTTGACGCCGCCACCATCACTGCAGACGCGTCTTAGATCCTCTAAGCGATGCCCAAGCGAGCGCCTTGCAACGCTTAAAAGCCCGAAGATTAATATTTTTTGCCCCCCGTTCAACACTGTGGCTTCGAGCTTTCCAGCTGCTCCCTCTAATGGTGTTTACGAGGCAACTGGAAGCAATGCCTTCAGCTAAAGTCCTCAAAATCGTAACGTAGTGGGTGCCATCCTCACCGCTCTCCAAGTGAAACGACGGACAGATCCTCCCCACTTTTTCCGGGGGGCTATTAACAGTTTCTACCCAAATCGACAGCACCGTCGACTCGCACTTTTGCCGCCACGATCTGCGCCGATGACTTTTTAGCGATCGATCACAAATGCCGCTGAACAAGCATTTCCAAGGCGCGGGCAAAAGCTTGCCTTGTACTGGACGTGAGCAACCCATTCGCTATGCAAACCCTTCGACCCACCTAAAAACCAGAAATGAGGCGGGCCGGAACACCCTCTTCTAGGCCAGAAGGTTACAAAGGCCAGACTGGCCCAAGCTTATCAGGGAGACCACCCAGAGGCCCATGGAAGTCTGTACGTATGCCAGATCGGCGCAAATAAAACAAAACCAATTCTCGCCAGATTAAACACTCGCGATTAGGTGCCATGAACTCTGCTCTGTGATATCCATGGGTGTCTCGAGTGGGATCACTAAACCCCTAATACACGATGCATATCACTTAATTTATTGTTGAGACTGGTATTTTCCGAGTTCGCCCTGAAACCAGTATCGAAAAAAATCCCCCTCTATTCGGCGTCATGGGAAACAAAATCCGGCTTTCACTACTGGCGTAAACAGCGCTTAGTTGGGGAGGCTCCATGAGCTCAGGACCAATTGCGCGATATTGTTCCTCTCGGTTTAAATTGGCTTCATTCCGCCGTCTCTCCAGCAGAATGACAGCCCAGTCAGGCGCCCTGTTAGAAAAAACATTCTACGGCCCCAATTTTTAAGCGTGGGGGCCTGGCTTCTAAGGTTTTTTTCAGAGGTCGAGGTCGGACGAACCCAATTCATAAGTTCAATTTCCGCTCAACTTTCGCTGAAGGGGACCCTCGGCCAAAGTGCTCTCTGTAAGAAAGCAGGTCCCGTAGTTACTGATTTGAGGATTGCTGCTCCAAATTTGTCGAAAAAGGCAGTGATTGTTTTTGAAACTTCCGCTTGTTGTTTTTGGGCCCCAAAAGACCCCCATAAAGTGGGGGGAAATTCTTCCTCTTTCCCTTTTTTTTTGTTGGT
>Ga0163217_1059254_pt1 | contig 16332 bp, 10 predicted proteins | sample SynspAceP_FD_185933 | JGI IMG/M metagenome (GOLD analysis project Ga0163217, IMG submission 185933) | Saline lake microbial communities from Ace Lake in Antarctica - Synechococcus sp. Ace-P (PacBio error correction) | ecosystem: Environmental > Aquatic > Non-marine Saline and Alkaline > Saline ... | reverse complement strand
AATCAAAGAGGGGATACCTCCTATTTTTCACAGGATTTGGGACGTACAGGGTTAACGACTTTAGTTTTGTGACTGCCTCAAATGGGTATAATTGCCTTACTCTGTTATTTATTCGTGGAATCAGTGATTCTTTTATATCCTTGTCTTATCACATGCACCTACTGGTTGCAGCGAGAGGGTCACTTGCTTCACCTAGGGTAATTTTACGCGGTAAAGATGCTAAACATTTTCATTACTGTGCTTTTCGAACTGCTGTTGTTTTCTCTGCCAAATCCAATATAGCTTACTTTTATCTCACTGCATTTACCGCAATGACCATTGTTCGCACAGCAAACACTACATTTTAGGAAATCGTAATTTTATCGATGCATCTGTGTCGGCTTCTTTTAATGTAGGGTCTATTGCGACAAGAGAGTCTCAACAAGTGAAATGCGATCGCCACTAGCTCTGATATCCTCTGTAGTGCTCTTAGTGCCTTAGTTTTATAAGCCTAGCAGTATCATCCTAATCAACCACAATAGCTAATTAACTGTGTAGTCTATTCTACCACCAACATTGTGCTATTCGAATAACAAATAATAGTCGATGCATATACCCATGTTTTTTATACGCTAATGCCTCTTTAGCGCTAGAGAAGAACTGGCCAATGCATCGGTGTTTTAAAAACGGTTACATCTAAGCAAACCTTGCCATGCTCAACACATAGCAATGGTGTATTTGGTCATGTTTTTGATTTTTTCTGTGAACTATTCAGAGAGTGATGCTCTCTCTGGTACTGCGCACATCAGCTAGTGCTATTCTCAGTGGTCGTAGAGATTTTTGTTTGGATTTCGACTCCTATTACCAACTGAAACCATAATATCAGATGAGCGCACTCGTTTGTAGAGGCATGTCGCGCTGATAATAACGCGATATATGGAGTATAGTATTCGGCGTGAATTATATATTCTGTAATGGGGCAAGCTGAATTTTGTTTCGCCTTTGGTGATAGTTTTCTATCCCATGAATGATTCTAGTATCTTCTGCTTCCGTTTTTTCACCGTTAAGACGAAGAGCTCGTGCCGCCTTTGAACGAGGAAAAAGTACGACTGTAGCCGTGTTTCACCCACGCTATTGGTGTTCTTTTTAGTGCGCAGATAAGAGAATTGCAGACATTAGTCGAACGTCCTGATGTGATCATTTTTTTACGGGATTTTTCTTCGCCTTCTCCACCCTGGCCAACAAATATATACTGTTCTATCAGATAGCATGACCGCCTTTTGAGTCTTTCAACACAATGGACTAACTCACAACGACCCCTTCTGAGATATTTTAATTCCAAATATAAACTGCCTTATTCCGCTGGTGTGCGTGCCTGCAATCGTTTCTCAAAAACTTTTTCACGTATTTTCCGGTTGCTGCTCGCGTGGGATGAGGTTTAAATTATTCTCAGGCAGCGGTTTGTCCCATTCGACGGCAATCTCAACCTTCATTAACGATCGAGACTTTATAAAATTGCTTGATGTCGGTTCGGTTTCTGCGTTTCATACAAATCCAGATAACGACTATCAACATTATGTTTGACACATACGGTTCATACAAATACATTACTGATAATTTATTTTATCGCCTTTTTGGCACATTTTTTCCTACATACGTGTGAGTATGGTGTATGGGTATTATTCGATAAACCGGGTACATCGCGCTCGTAAAAATCTACTGCTTCTGGTTCATAACAACTTTAGTCACGAGGGCCAGCATAATTTAACTTACGCAGGGCGGCTTTGCCTTATATAACTGTGTGCATTGATATATGAGCATTGGCTTCCCTTCCCTCGTTATGATATCCCATTAAAAACTCTAATTGATTACTGTTCGATAGTATAATACGTGTTGCTTCATCGAATTCAGCCTAGAAGAAATTCTCGATACCGCTCAAGAACTCCCTCGTGTCGATGGGTCGATCAGAGGTTAATATAGCAGATAGTATCTGCCCTAGGCTCTGCAACAAATAGCACGAAGCCATTTTAGCTTCGCATTGCGCATCAGCTCGAATGAGGTTGATGCATTTGCTAAAATTTCTGCACCCATTAATCATCTGTTTTTATTTGGTGTGAGGTCGATTTGGTTTAATGGTTTCATTGTTAAGTTTTTGTAAAGGATGCGCCACGACTGATATTTTTAGCACAATTTCCTTTGGCGCCATTATCGTCGGTTTTTAAAACCAAAGTGATAAAAATTAATCTAAATCCATTAGTTTTTTATTTCTTGATGCACCACTTTATTTGTAGGATCAACAACTCTAATTTTACAGTGGTTGATTTTGGCAGGTAGTTTATTTGCATTATCATATTGCATTAAATGATAAAATATTGTGTGTCACCTGGTCTCAAACACACACTTCCCCAAAAATAAAGCATTAATCCCTTTTGTAAGGGCTACACCAGAAACATCGAACTGCTTACCAAAGTGCTAGTACCGTTCGTTCAGTTTCAGGTATGTTTTTCTCCATTTATTTTTTCAACGACAACAAAATAGCTTGTTTATTTTCTGCATCGAAGAAGGTCTTCCTTTTTCATCTGGTCGCAATAGACCTACAGGTTGTTGTTTGAAAATTATAAAAGTAAGCTTTTGCGCCCGCAATAGGTTTTTGTACTAATAATATCGTTTTAACTGCAACTTAAATAGCTCTTGTTGGAGTCCTTTTTTACGGTTACGCCTATGTCTGAGGCTAGAACGTTATCCCTATTTTTTTATTCGGTATTAGTAGGGACGTGTGGCATGGGTTTTTCACGTTTCGTTCCAATTATAGTATAATAATCATCTTGCAAAGTAGTTTCATACCATCCCAAGAACTATCTTCATGTTTCTTCGTCAAATTATCGGCCTTACCGCTGGGTACTCTTCCAAAATAGTAGACGTGCACGTATTACAAACTGTTAGGACGGTTTAAAGGAAAATTCTACTCCTATATAATTGCCCCTTTTTCTGGACGTAATTAGTGATTTTAGTCTAGGCATGCGCTGACCATTGCCATAATTAAACAGATAAAATTATTTTTGTAATTCTATCTTTATGTCGCAATTGGTTCTGGCAACGCGTTTTTAAATGTTATAGTTGCCATTTTTAAATTATTGTCTGGTAAAAACTTGCATTTGACTTTTATTTTGGTAGTTCGAACTACTGAAAACATCCGACATATTTTTAAATTTACGGCCTCAAAATTTATTTTAAATTGCTGAAGATGGCAAAATAGTACGTTTGAAAGCAACCTTACTTGTCGGTAAAATTGTCAAAGGCGGACGCTCTCTTCGTATTTTGTTTTTATAGACTTGTACCCATCAATACTTTTGAATACATCAAAAACCTCGAGTAAGGCTGGTTCCTGTAATTCTATAGTCGGATATACTTTTAAAGAATTACCTATCAACACCTATATTTTAAATTATTGATCACCTCTAAAACTACCAAACCCTTAAAATTTTGACCTTTTTTCAGTGGGATCAGAAAAAATTGATGCTCAGCAAAGGCTTCTCCATGTTTCAACCACAACATCTAAAATGGTAAAGTTTGTTTTTTCCCGGGAATACGCAGGGGTGTTTGATGGCCTTGACTATTAATATTAAACTTTTGCACCATCCCAGAAACTTTCTAATTGTAATCATCTTCCAAACCGTTGAATATCTTTTCTATTTTAACTGGCAGAATAAAGTTCCTTCTTTAACCGCGTCATCAAATTTTACTGGAATATCTTTTCCTTTTTGTGTAACAGAAGTTAATTGTTGTGGCTATTTCTAATGAAAGTACTGTCTTGAACTACGCAATTGCCCTTCAATAAAATTGTTTGTTTTAGCATAGGGATTGTAAGCATTCGTTGTAACATACTAAACTGTTGTAATCTTACTCTAATATTTTACATTAAATTTAGAGAGGTTATTATAAACTTTAAGAAGCATCGTCTTTTATAATATCCCCTAAAGGCCAAACGTAAACTGACATATTCTGGTATTCTGGTTAAATTTCTTTTTCAGGACAAAAGCAATTAAGTTCTGTATATCTAAGGCCACAACCTTACCAGCAATTACATTAGGAGTAGCTTTAAAAAGTTTGGGTTATCTAATACCTACGTTTGGAGTTCCATGCTGGACTATTGCGATTGTACAGTACCCACACGAAACATACACTCCCTTGGAAGGAAATGTTCCCTGCAGTTACCTCAGGTAAACTATATTCTTGATACTATTTTAGGTCATTCGATAAAGTGTTTAGTTCATTATATCCTTGTCTTTACAGAGGCAAAAAAAGCAGAATACTGGCAAGAATTAAATATATTATATGTTCATGTTCGGAATATTTCTATAGTAATATACTAGGTTTCTTAGGATAAGACTAATGCCTAACAGTGATTTTATTGGAGCAATGTACTAGCTTTGTGGTACTATTTTATTTAAAAATGTGCAGCTCATAGAGGACTATTATATTTAAGCACTATTCATCTAAATTATGTAATACATACACCACAAGTCTTAAAAAAGATGCATTTTCACGAAAAAAGACGCCTGCTTGCGGCATTACAAGCAATTTTTTTAATAATCTTTACACGCATTAGGGAATTTCGAGAACCAAATTTACCCTAGAAATCCCCTTTTCTCCGCTTCCGCTTGCCAAATAGAAACCATATGAAAATGAGAATGCCACTTGCGCAATCTTAGTTTAGTGTTATTTTAATGATTAGCTCTTGCTGTTAAAGAGTCAATAGAAGATACAGTTAACAATAGAATCTGAGAATGTAGTTTTTGATTGGAAAATGAAAGTACTAAAATTCAGTAAATAACTATTAGAGGCTCTAAAAATTACAAACACTTAGAATTTAGGCCTGTAGCGTATAAATACGCCAATTGTACATACGGAGTACATGATTGCTAAAAGGAAACATAAATATCGATAATTTTACATTCAAGAGCTTCTGGGAATTGCTTCTGAATAAATATTCAAGAGATGAGCAGGTTGCTGAAAATGTAGCCTAAAAATTATAATACTGCTTTGCAGGCTTTTTTGAATTGGATGAAAAGTACCGATCATCGTAAAGCAAATAGAGGAAATTATCGTCATTTACTCTGTGAGTGTTAAAGTTTGATAAAAATGGGATTAATCTAATACCATTAATTTTTCAGAAAAGCTCAGGATCTAAATATTTATAAATACACACGGAAATTAAGTAGTTCTTCATCTCGCAGGCGCGCATTTTGATGTCCAAAGAGTTTTTTTTAACTTTTACGGTAAAAACTCAAAACATGGCTATTGCACTCCTTTTAATCTAACAAAATGGATTTCGGAAAACAGAGACTCCTTAAAGCCGGCCTGAGGGAATAAAACTATATATTACCGAATCTGGGGATTATATTTGTGATGATCGTTGCTGGACCTAATGCGCGTTAAGATTATCATTATAATGAAAATGAAGAACTTATTTTAAATCAATTAGAAGGCTTAAAAGTACATGTATCAAAGAAGGTGCGTCAAAAAAAACCATGGAACTTGGGCCCTGGGGGATATTGCTATTTAACAACCCGCTTAAAACCCGCATTCTCCTGAGGCCGAGAGAAAATTCTATTAGGTTTTAGTCATCCGAAAGAAAAAGAAATCATTCTAAACGTCGATATGGGTTTACTTTGGTTTTGTGACAACTGCCAATCACACATATATATTTGAAGCCTTACTTTACCTTAAATGATATTGAAAAAGATTTCTTAGCGCATTTTTAAACATTTTTTATAGTTTTTCAAAAAAATTCGCACTTGTGGACAATTGTGCACTGTTATGCCCGTTGACGAACGTTTTTATTGCAAAGAATAAAGGCTATGATATTAGTTTAAATATACTCATTGGGTTATAGCACTCTCTGCACCTCTACTTTATGGTGGTTCGAAATGTTTGCATGGACCACTAAAGGAAGAAAAGTTATTTTATTAAATTACCCAAAGACCTCTTTGAACCCAACCAAACAAATGGCCCGCAAATCAAGCGTTGTATATGGATTTTTAGCAGCTGGGCTTAATTTGGACCTTTTTATATTAGATTATGAATTGGAAAACTAATATGCACTATTTTTTTTAGTTGTGTAGTATCGCTGGAATTATGGTGATATTATAGTGTGGAACGTTTAGATATTTTTTTATTCAGGCTTTACCTTGATATTTTAGCTATTTCTTTTCTTATTTAATTAGTTAATTATTAATTTAAGACCAGAGTTTGAGGGTTTCAGGACTTGAAAATTTCGTAAATTTGAAATAAATATAACAAAACAGAATAAAAACGTGTACAAAATGTCAAAATAGCTGCAGATGTTCCGGTATCAATTGAAGCTCTTAAATTTTAGGAGTTAAAGAATTAAATCATGGTTCATCAACTGCGATCAGATAGGGTTTGGCTTCAGGAGATGAAATTTCATCGTTTTCCCCTGTCGATGGTGCCTTAATTGCCAAAGTAAAGAGGCACTACCCAGCAGATTATGATAAAGTTACTCCGCGCGCTCAGCCACAGCAGCTTTATACAGAATGGGCGAACTAAACCCGCACCTTTGACGCGGTTTGAAATTTGTACGCCTAGTTTGGTGATAGTAAGGGAATATAAAGAACCTTTAGGGAAATTAGTCTCATACGAAAATGGGAGTCGTTTACCAAGAAGGTCTTGGGAGAAGTGCAAGAAAATGATTGTATCTGTGATTTTTGCTGTTGGGTTATCACGCAATTACACGGAATTAACTTATGCATTTCTGATAGTCCGGACATAGAGAATGTACGAAACAATACCATCCTTTGGGTTGTTGTTGGTATTATATCTGCTTTTAATTTTCCGTAGCTGTTTGGTCTTGGAATTACAGGCTTGGGCGATGGCATTTGTGGTGATGTTTTGTATTTGGAAACCTTCAGAAAAAAAACACCTTTATGTGGTATCGCTTGTCAAAAATTATAAGCTGCCGAAGTATTTAAGCAAATAACTTTACCAGAAGGTATTTCTTTGTTTAATCAATGGTAACTATACTGTTGAGAAAGATGACGAAAAGATTACGAGAATCCCCTTAATTCAGCGACAGGTTCTACATAGCAATGGGGAAAATTGTTAGCGCAAATGTTTCCAGGTCGCTTTAGGAAAATCACTCTTGAGTTAGGCGGTGAATAATGCGATTATTGTTACGCCAGATGCTGATATTTAAAAATGACCGTTATAGGTTGCTGTTTTGAGTTTGGTACCGGCTGGGCAACGCTTGTACCTCAAACAGTCGTTTAAATCATACACGGACTAGTATTTATGACAAGGTAAAAGATGCATAGTTTCTGCTTACCAGCACATTAAGTATTGGAAATCCTTTGGATGAAATAATCCTTGTGGGCCCAAATAATTAGTGACAGGATGGCCCGTTGCAAATTATGAAAAAGCCTTTAGCTCCGGTAGTTATGGAGAGGCCAGTTATATGTAGAAGGTGTAGTGTGTTATCAGGAAGGGCTTATGCAAAGTGGTTGTTATGTTAAACCAGCCATTGAGAAGCTAAAAATTCATTTGCTATTAGTACAAACACGAAACACTTTGCTCCCGTACCTTTTACCTTTTAAAATATTTCAGGAGAAGCTAACAAGAAGCACTTGCCCTACAAAACGGTGTCGCCCGAAGGATTATTCATCAAGCTATTATGACAAATAATTTAACAGAGAGGCCCATGAACTTTTTCTTCTACAAATGGAAGTGATTGTGGATGTGGAATTTGCAAATGTAATATTGGAACTTCAGTGCTGAATTGGTGGCGGCCTTTCAGGTTGGTGAAAAAGGAAACAGGGGTGGAAGAGGAATCCGATTGATGCTTGGAAAATTTATATTGAGAAGACCAAACCAACACCATCAATTACCCACAGACTGCTTTTAGCGCAAGGCATAAAATTTAATTTATAGTATAGTATAATTTACCTTATAAGGAAACCACGTTAAACTAAAGAAAACTAGTTCTTAACGTGGTTTTTTAACTAAATTCAAAAATACTCTTGACCAAAAACCTATTTACAGGACCTTGCCATTATCAAGCCCAAAAAAAAGGTTTTAAACACTCTTCATAAAGAATGGTCACCAAAGATCATCTGTTACAAAAACATCTTATAGACGGGTAAGGAAAAATGTTATTAAAATTGCATTTTACCAGTTCCATGTATATTTTTTGTTTTTCCTAGTATTTAATTCATTACAAGCTATTATCAAGTATTTAAATCCTCTAATTATTAACCTTCTAAAGCATTTTTTATACTTAGCATCCTAAAGACTTAACAACCAACATACTCACGCGCTTCAGCAGCACTATTTTTTTAAGATTTTAAGGTTTAAGAAGTACTTTAATCTAATATTTCAAAAGAATTTTAGCGAAATTCGACCAGTATCTTCGTTGGCTCAATTATTTAATGTGATTAAATTCTTGACCATTTCGTAGTGTAGTTAAAATGAAATATTTTTATTTGCTTTAAAAAATGAAACTAACCAATTAAATACACATAAAATGAACTTTGAAAATTTGACTATTTGGAGCACTGGATTATCCAATCTTAATTGGGGTTCTTTCTTACTATCCTAGGTACTATTTGGGGCCTTGCCAGCAAAAAAACAATGGATCACGACGGTCAATTAAACTTTGTCAAGATAAGGTTTCTAAATTAGAAAAAGATTTAAGAGATTGCAGGGGAGCTCACTTCGACACCAGCCCTAAAAGCAACTGTGCCTCTAGCACTATACAAAAGCAACCAATGTTTCAACGGAATGCTTTCAATTGCTGGAGGCTGCAAAAGCCGATTTTAGGTAAATATTAAAGAAAATGATTTAAAAATAGTAGAGGATTGGTCCAAAATTGAAGCCATGTTTAAGATGCTGGTATTAGCTGAAGCACGTTGCGGATTGTCAAAAATACTGCCGCGCACTCCAATATCACGACCCTTCATCGTTGGGCCTATGCAGGCTAAAATGTGTTATGAAGGTAAATGGGCCCAATTCCAAAGGCAGTTGAACATTAATCTGGTAATATATAACGAGTTTATTTTTTAAAATAAAGACCAGCAATCTGCTGGTCTTTTTCGCTTTTATCGTCTCTTGAAATCAGTGTTTATTTAAAACCTTTCCGTCTTGCCTCAACCCCATTTAAATTTGGCTATTGATCGTAAGGAATTTCATTTCTTTGTAGCTTCCGCTCTAAAACGATCTGGGCAATTTCATTTAAATAATCTCTAGCACGTTCGGCTTCCATCGTTAAGTGCTCGTGATATTATCTAATTCCAATAGGCGTTTAATTTTTTCAAAATGTTTTCAAATATAATCTAAAGCCGTATAGACCCCTAACGCTGTTGACCATTTGAAAATTTTCAAAAGCCGTGCAATGGTTTTTCCTCCTGATTTCTCTTAAAAATGAGCAGGCATTGACGATTTTTTTCTTCATCATATCGGAAAAAGCCAACATCATTTTGATTTTGGGTCCTGATCAAAGATAAGATTTCACAACTTTTCGGTATGCCAATGGTGACGCATTTCATCACCCGCAATAATCGTACACATTTACCAAAAAGCACATTTGCCTTTTTTCTTTGCCATTTGCACCGTACCCTTTAGTGTATGAGAAATATTCGTGGCTAGTTCTTGGAAAGAAGTGTATATTAAAAGTCTTATAAGGATTCTCATATCCGGTTACCTATATCAAAACATTTCTGCTATCAAGTCGTTGCGTAGTCATTTCGAACTTCGCGCCATATTAACACGTCCAGAAAGTATTAAATATTTGTTTAATACATCACCGTGGCACGATTTTCTTCAGGCGGTCCATGGACGAACCCAACTTTAGACCAACATTTTTTTTCACCATGTGATCTCACTTCAACATCCATCACAAGATTCATAGGTTAGGTAAAGGCCTCCTCGGTAATTCGTTCGGCAACCATAGTTACCAAAAAGTCATACCCGAGCGCCCTTAGATTCCCTTTGAATTTTTGTTTCACAGCAATCTAAAAATCCATCGCTTTGAGAAATCTGGCAAAAAATCTTGTTTGGCTGCCTAAATTTCTTCACGTAAGGAATAAGATACTGATCTATAAAGCCATTATAACTTTGCCCTCAATAGCTCGGGCATTAGACCTCTATTCTAATATTTCTTTGCTGACATATTTTTTGTTTTTTTACCAAATTTCGTAATAATACTCTTAAAGTTATTTTCTTAAAACTGGACTCAAATTACAAATCAGTTCTTCTAATTCAGTCGGATTAAAACGTATTGCACAGGATCACTCTGCCAAACCTTGTTTTGTGACCACGTCTATAAATGCGAATGGTGGGGCCTTTAAATGCCGCTACCAGTGGCAATATTCATACGTTCGCCAGCGTTTTGCGGCGTTTCGTTTCTTCCAATCCTGTTACTGGGGTGTGCCCATTATATATTTCAGAAATAAAATGTAGTAATCGCTTGGGATAAAAATTGATCACTCTTTTTTAAAACCAGGATTCATTCGAAAGCACTAATTCCCAAAAGCGTTTCTATCCAATAAAGTTTTTTGGGAAAATACTTCGTTATTCAAATACCCTTAAGTTAGTGAATTCCTGCGGTGAGAAACAAACGCTTTTGTGGATTCCAAGGTAATAATTTTCTAATTTTTCATAAAACTCAAGACTGAATATGTATTAGTATTCCCATTGGGTTTAACCATAGGATTTTACGGTGGCTCCCCCCATGCTCGTTACCACAGTGGATTGTCCTTTTCCCTTCTTTTAAACCAAATAACACAATTCATCCATTGGTTGCCACGGTTATAAAAAGTACAGTTATGACTTTATATTCTTAGTTCAATTAAAAAATTTAATTGTTTCAACGGCCTCACTCCACCGTCTTACAAAATCGCCTAAAAAAATAAAGGTGATCTCGGTTTGTACGTTTTGCTTAGGTAAACTTGCTGCAAAGCTTTCATCTGGAATTGAATATCTTCGATAACTAATGTTCTCTATTTAGCAAAATCGCAATTACGGTTTTTGATAAGCACATAAAAAGTACTAAAAAGGGAATATTTTCCAGAAAGAATAGGGTCGAACGCCACTAATACTACCTGTTTGACCATTGATATAAAAAATTGTAATTTTTGGCATTAAAAAGTATTGAGCTAATAATACTCGGCATTAATAATGTTTAATGTTTCGTTAGATATGTTTTATGTTTGGCGGAATGATCAAGCGGTTGGGTATTCGCCTTCAATATCTTGCCGTATCCAAGCATAGGCAAATATTTTTAGCTTTATGGAAAGATTGATGATGGCCTTCTTTTAAAGAAAATGGTATTATTTTTCAGTAACAAACCCTGATAAATATTTTGAATTAAAAGATACCATTTCCTTCAAGTTCAAAAGGCAATTTTACTCGGAATATGCTTGCGTTTTTTTTCGACGGCCATTAATTAAAATATCATCAATAAAACCATCAAACTGCATCCAAAGGCACTCGCCATCTTGTTTTTTTCTGACTTGTCTGTTGCGTTCCTTTTTTTGGTTCTTGTAGTTTTGTGTTTCGTATAATAATCCACCTCTTTTGCTTCGGTAATAGGGCATTAGATGCGCATCAAAAGTCCAATAGGCACATTACAAGCCATGCAGCCCTCCGCATTCTAAAGCTGCTTTTTTTTAAAATTGGGGGTCAGGCGCAAACCAAAGGCTTTTTTACCCATTTCGTAAAAATCACTTTTAGTTTATTACGCATCCAATTTGAAAAGGCACCACTGCACCTGGTAAAATCCAACCTTCTTTTTGAATGTCTTCTCTAAATTAATGGCTCCCCCGCAATTACACACAGCCAAGTTGATTTTTAATGTTTCTTCAACGTGTTTGGATTCCGGCACCACAATTTTTACAATGGAGTAACTCTATCGTTTCAGTGTTATGCAATTGGCGCCTACACTTTAAAATAGTGCTGTAGTTCTAACTCTTCGAAACTTGACTTCTTGTTCAATAAAACTTCTTCATTACCCGCAATAGTCGCACTTTCAACTGGTGCGAACCGGTTTAAATTTTAGTTCTGCTCCCACAATTAGCACATGATTTTTTTGCTTCTGATGAAAAGGTTTTTTCCCATGGACACGAATGTTGTAGCCCAAGACGGACATTAACAAAAAAGATAGTGGTCTAAAACAATTTACAAAAATTGAAAAAGATATTCTGTTTTAATTAGTTGTGTTCTGCTATTGTGGTAGTGGTTGGTGGTGTGTTTTTACCCCCTAAAAAAAACCTCTTAACTCTTTCAATTTCTTGCAGGCCATCCAATTTGTCATGCCTTGCTTCCAAATTAAAGAATCTTTATTGGATGGTTCTTGTTCGCACAATTAACTCTTTTATTTATCGAGGTTTACAGGCCCCATTTGCGTTGCCATTCGATGCGTAATGATACATTTTGAGCGGCATTGGTGGAGAAAGGCTTGGGTTTGTACCGGCTACTATGACCCATTTTTGAGGCTGCATAAGCCCCCCCCATTTGTTGGCGCCAATACCAAAAGCCACATACCCTACCCATACCAAGCTCCGGCAGTCCGCCTTCATTTTTAGCAGCTTCTTCAATAGGCTTTTGCTGTTTTATTGGAGGTAAGTTATAGCCCTATCTAACTTTGTCTAGTCTACTGGTTACTCAAAAATTGTCCTTTTGGTTCTTCGGGCATCGTTACATATTTCATATATAAAATTTTCTTAATTCAATACCCACCAGACAAAATTCAGGTTGCATTACTTCTTGGGCAAGCTCGGATAGTCTGAGGTATTGGCAGCATATAATTCAATAGGTTAATTTGCTTCTCCGACGGTATCCGTAAAAGCGGGGTGACAATTTTAAACTTTTAAAATGTTCGTTAATTTATTAATTGGTAAAATACTACCATTCGGTACCACACATTAATTTAAACTTGCCCCGCACAGAAATTTTAAAACTATCACGTTCCAAAGCCCTATTTCAGTGAGCCCCAAAAACCGTTTCATCTTTAATAATTATGGCATTTTTATCCCCTTTTTCATCGTGAATAAGCGGTGATTGACTTACAAAGTTAAACTTCAAGGGCCTTAACCGGACTATTTAAAGCATATTCCAACCTTTTAGCCGTGGATAAAATAGGTTAAAGTTATATGAGTGCTTAAGGTTGTGGGTTCCTGCGTTTTAAAAACATGGCCAATTGCCTTTCGTTAGTAAAAACTGCAACTTTGTCCTTCGCGTACAATAAGGGCTGGGCATATTTTATTTTCATTTGTAGCGCTCAACACGATGTACAATGGTTTCATAGAAGTTATCTAGCCATTCTATCGATGTCTATAAATTCATTGCTTAGCTTCTTTTTTATTCATTTCAAATAGTCCCATTTTCCGGTTATGTATTTTTATAATTAGTAAGAAGGTAGGATTTCTTTAGGAATTGCAAAATTACCTATTTTTGTTTTTTATAGAGAATTTTTGAAATACAAATGCTGCTTTTTAACCAGCACAGCTAGCATAGCTTAAAACTCGAGTGCAATTTAAAAAATAAAAATTTAATTATTTTGTTAAACTTTTTGTGTTGATAAGAATTTAAAGCTGTGTGTTTTTATTTACTTACGTTTTTTTTATTTGAAAAACTTTCATGACTTTGTCATGTTGCTATTTACATTTTTTTTTTTAATACTTTACACTTTAAATTGTCGCAAGGCCTGCTCCTAAAAAACAATTCCATGTCAGGACAAAAGGTTCAACACTCGAACAATCTCAATATGAAACTTAAAAGCATCATTGGCCTATTTTAACGGGTTGATCTTGGCTGCACAACAAGGTATGGTTAACTAAATACGCTTAAAAAGATTCGAAGAAACATCTATTGAAAGTTCCCCAAATGATATGATCGTAGGAATTGCCAAGAAATAGCTCGAATTTGAGGCTAAATATCAAATCGATGGGCGGAAGAGGACGTGTTCTGATCTTATTTAAAACTTTAAACATATATCGTGCCACAAGGAAGTCCGATGGGGGATAGGAACATCCTTTTCAAATTGCATTCCTTTATCGGAACTAGTTTTGTTTGATTGTTCACGGAATGGAAATCTGACGTATGGCGGAATTATGAAATAAGACCAAAGAACAAGTGGCAATGATTGAAAAGGACTGCGGAGGTGTTGCGTTCATGATCTATCGCACATACGTCCTAAAGGATTCCCCTGTATCTAAAAACTCTGCCTTTAACTTCACCGGTTTAGTTGCCCTTTGGAACGTTTATTTCTTAACTCTACTAGAGAGGTTGCCCCAAGGACGGAGAAATAGGTGCACTTATGCTTTCCTCGTTTATCTCATCCTGATGCAAGATTTATAAAACGATTGCAAAAATGGAGGCCAATCGGGCAGTAGGTACTGGCGCCAATGTTCTGTGCGTCATGGATTTGATTGATTTTATTGAAAGCATTCAATGGCAAAAAAAAAGTATACTTCAAAAATTCAATTAACAGTTGTTCAAGAAACCTCTGGTGTCTAAGAAATTGACGCCGAAAACTTTGCGAATAAAATTAGTCATCATGGAACTGCGGAGCCCAGGGATACTATTTTGTACTTTATCAAAGAATCTGTACCTGATTCTTATTGGGCCTGATTTGGGCTACTAACGGGTTTCCACGAAATCCGTGTGGCGAAATTTCCCACTTTGCCCCTATGAATCAATGTCGGTTACTTCGATTAACCTGTTTTTCCTCTGTTAGAAAATTCCCTTTTACAGGAAAGCAAGTCTGTTAAATTTTCGAGCTTTTTTAAAAAACATAATCCCGCGGCACAAGCGAAATTTATGGATGATATTATCGACTTAGAACTTGAAAATAGTTTGAGCTATTCTAAGCCAAAACTTAAAGCAACCCGGAACTTGGATGAAACTAAAATGTTTAGAATATAATTTATGGGGTTAAAATTAAAAGGAAAAAAGCCATACAGGGCGGAGAACAGGTATTGGAAATTACCGCTGAAGGAGATTATGCTAGCGGCAATTGGGGCTACAATATTGGTAGCCGGAAAAAGCCAAGAGTTTTCCGTTGAAGTACACAAAACAATTGCTTTAGAGACCTATGAGCATCTGTTTATGCCGCAAAAGAGAGAGGTGGCTTTTGGAAATTTTACGATTCAGAACGCGAAAAAAACAATCCTTTTTATTTTGCGACTAAAAGCGGCTGATGAAAAGCCTCTTTATGAGATGGTTAGAATATGGACGAAGAAATATGCTTTACTCACAATTGCCCCAACAGGAACTACCAGTATTTAATGCACTCAAAACTACCTCTTGGGCACTTGATGCCTGTTTTCTTCCTTTTACATAAGAAGAAGAAAAGTAAACCTAATGATAAAAAAGTACGAGGTAGACTTTGTAGACGAAGTAGGTGATTTCTTGGGAAGGAATATGTGTTTTTCATCATGGATTAATTTGTGGGATGACTGTAACGGCTATGGACGTTTCAAAAAACTATTCACAGAAGAGTTGAATTTACCTAGTGAAAGGATCGCCATATCATAAGCTACGTCAAATGATGTGGAGGGACTGGTTGACAAAGGTTACAATTGGCAGGTGCTGTGTTCAAAATGGGTTTGATTTCATTCATCAGTGTAAGCCTTAATTTACCTAACGATGCTACTGAAGACTGGGTCGGGCAATTATACCTAGAAGGCTTGGGAAGGCTGGGCTGTAAAGGGTGGACGTATTTCGTGACGGATCACGCTCTGGAGTACTCCTTGTCAAACGAAACAAAAGAAGAAGCAAGCAGAACCTAATGGTGCCTTTCAACAAAAGGCCAGAAGGTTTTAGAAGCAGATGTTGTGCGACTTCAGATAAAAAGAAAAAATGGATTGCATTTCATAGGGCCTAATGGATTAAAGCCTTATGAAATTTTTTAACAGAGAATGACCGACGATGAAGACGGTATTTTTAATTCCTCGATGGATAAACCAGCGGCTTGATTATTAAATAGAAATTGAAGACGGGTACTTTCTTCGTTATGACTTTCATACCAAAACAAAAGAGGTTACAAAACAAACGATTGAGTTTGTCGCTAAATTTATCCTGAATTTTGGAATTATGCAAAACTAATCTCAAGCACCCCTAAGAATGGCATTGCCGATTGAAAAGTAGTAGGATATAATTTAATAGCTTGCAGTTAGATGGGGCGTCTTAAACACCTGGAAAAATGGCGTAAGGCAAGAGCTTTCAAACGCTTATGTTTGCCGATGCACTGAAGCCAAAAGTGCAGCTGTTGAAAATTGTAACTCTACCCACTTAATTATTAAAGAAAGTCTGGTGCCTAACTGTAATAATGTTTGTGGC
>Ga0163217_1100966_pt1 | contig 16333 bp, 11 predicted proteins | sample SynspAceP_FD_185933 | JGI IMG/M metagenome (GOLD analysis project Ga0163217, IMG submission 185933) | Saline lake microbial communities from Ace Lake in Antarctica - Synechococcus sp. Ace-P (PacBio error correction) | ecosystem: Environmental > Aquatic > Non-marine Saline and Alkaline > Saline ... | reverse complement strand
GAGTAGAAAAGGTCAAAATCATGATATAAACAGTACAACGAGACTAAAAATGATGGAAAGGAAGAAGGAAATATAGAAAAGCCTATAACCCCAAGAAAGCAAACTTTTAAAGAAGATATCATGAAACCGAAATAGGATAAAAACAAAAATAGAGAGGCAAATATAATTTATTACACGACCACAATGTCAATAATTGATTTAACATAAAAATGAGACTTATTAACGCGAAAAAGTGCCCAGGTATACAATAGACGGCGGAAAGTCTTCTATTATTTAATCTGTTGGGAACGGCAAAAAAATTTACCCTTATTAGTCACGCATTCTACCGATCATTTTCCTCCATGGTTTAAGATTTTTAGCCTCCGTCATGAACTCTTATACGGACTTCAACATAAGCAAGCTGACACAAAACCACGTTGCCTTCACTGTAAACCACATCCACAATCACGCGTGCCGCCTTCTTCCAACCATAAAACACCTCCTACTTTCATTGAATTGTAGGCAAAATTACGTTATGGCAGAGCATCTTATAAGCGAGCATATGAAAAGAAGCTGGATTGCTTCCCAAGGTGAAATACACTTGTCTTTTCCGTTTCTGAAGGATCTATGCTAGGGCATAGGGTTGTTTTCCCTCAGAAGACCCTCTCTTCTCACTCACCGGTAAAGTGCAGTCAGAGGGGAAGCCCTAAAGAGTGAGAAAAAATCCCGTTTACCATGTGAGAAGCGGACCGTTTATGAGTTATAGTTATTTACACGGTTATATTCTCCTATCAACGCTCCCACTGCCTCTCTGAGTGCACCCGGATGCCAGCAATTCCATACGCTATGCCCTTCCATCTAATACCTAGTTATAACTTTACGCTGCCATCACACGGCCTAAACACTTTCAAATAGTATATCCTATATAGAGAAAGCTTATCAAAATTGTGGATATACCTCTCTTCACCAATGGTTGGCTGATAAAAAATTCTCCCATGAGGGTAAAAGGTTTGCGAGCAAGTATGGCTCTTTACATCGATAATGTCCAGGTTTGCGCGTTCCTTCCCAAGTTCGAGATGAGCAACAACATTCCAAAGTGCCTTCCTGTGAACAACTGGGAAAAGAGATCAACCAGAAAGCTGATACAGCGAGTTTACCAAAATGTATCTGGTGGAAATCGTTACCCGTGGCTTCAACAATAAAGCTTGGATTAGATCTACATTGTTCCAAGGAAAGTGTGGAACTGATTGGGTTCATTCTCCCCGTATGATGCCGAAGCCGACATGGTCCTTGGGCGTTGAAGGAACCCGCTGTGCCACCTTTGGATTTTCTGGGTGAAATTCCTACCTTTACTATAAATTGTTTGCCCCGACCAATGAATGCCTCTTTTATATTAACTTAAAATTAAAATTCTTGATGGCAATCCTATTATGCCCCATGACAATCAGGACAGGTCCAGTATTTGGTAACGAGTCCAACATACCATGTGGTGGAAGTGTAGGGCGTGAATTACAAATTGTTCGGAGCTGACGGTTGTCCTTATGCATATGGTAGTATATTTGCCGAAGGAAAGACCGGGCATGTGAGGGATAGAACGTTATATAGGGGCGAAGAGCAGGAAGGAATGCTTCCGGACAATGAAGGAAGGTGAAAAGATCCTAATAATATATATTCAACGGCCTACGAAAACGGATTTTCTAGGGCTCCTTATAGAATTTACCGAAGCTTCTTTCGGTGAAAAACTTGAGGAACTTGGCAGATGATAGGCAAGACCATCTACTTATGCCCTACAATGTTCCACGATTCAAATCCCAGGTTAGTGTGACAGGAAAGTGATCCTACAAGGCAGCCGACTTGAGCTTCTGAGCAGGAGGAGTGTAAAAAATTATGGCAGTCTTGCCTTATGTAATTTGCAAGTCCTGTATACAGCTCCTTCATCAGAACCTAAAATATTATATACAAAGCTCGTAGCGAGAAAAAGAGATTCTAGGTACATCGAACAACGCGTATAATGTGGTCCCCAAACAGATATTGGAAGATGATCGTAACCGGACTTTTTCGGCTTAAGTCATTTGAATTACAATTTTGGATTATCATTTCACGGCCCAACGGTAGAGAGGATTTTATGAGATGCCTCAGGGGATGAAGATTGCAAAAAGTGATGAAGGATTTCTATGAGCGGACTTTTCATACCAAGGTATTGGGATTGTGGAAGAAAATGCCGAATAGGGCAAGTGGAGAACGCTATTTTAGGGACCGATCCCATAAACAGGGAGACAGGTTTCTGTTAGATTTGGGCCGCTTTGGACCCATGGTGCAGGTAGCTACAGGTACGAGGATGAGGAAAAACCTTTGTTTGCCAAGCTTGTTACCAGACCCAGTCACTTAGTAGTATCAGCTATGAAGAAGCCATGGACTTGTTTAATGCCAAGAAAGGCTTGGAGTTTAGGGGAAGGGGGAAGAGGGTCGAGGGCCCCAATGTTGTAGATTTGGGCCTCTTTATAAGGGTTTGGAGAAAAAGTTTGTTCCCTAAGCAAAGGATGAAAGTGCGATGGAAATAGATATGGATCGCGCTGTTGAAGCTCATTAAGAAAACAAAAAGCAGATGCCCCCCATAGCTTTTTACGAGGACAAAGGATGTTACAAAAAGGAGTGGTAGATTTGGTCCATTTATTAAAATGGGGACGGTATGTATTATCAATGTAAGTAAGAAGTATGACTTTGAGAATCTTACAAAAAGAAGTAATGTGAGGAGATAAATAGAGCTAAAAAAACAAAAAGAAATTTTGATAAATTGGTCCAAGGAAATGGCCAGAGGAAGGTATTCGCATAGAGAAGGCGACGATTGGGGGAAGGCATACTACTTATAAGTTAAAAATAAAAGTGGAAGTTCCGAAAAATGTGGACCTACCAAGATCCCTTAAAAATGCACAGGAATTAATAAGAGAAAAAGACACCGAAGAAAAAAAACCAAAGGCAAAAACCTAAGGCTAAAAAATTAAGTATGGCATTCGATTTTTTTAGTACCCGTTATGATTAGGGTATTTGGGCCCACTGTGATATTACTAACCGGTCCCAAGCATTTAGGGAATCACGTATCATTTGCCATACTTTCTACGCATGGCTTCCGTATTGGCAAATGTTAGTGGTAAGCCATACTAGTGAGTCTAACGTATCCAGATATATATGCTTCGAGAAAAAAAACCGGAGTGCGCTTGGACAGCTATATCGGGGAAAATCCGGAGTTCAGCTTTTATAATTTAATGATGGGTGAATTGTGGAATTCCTCTATAGTAATTTAGGGAGTATTAGAGGGGAAGGGGAGGCCGCGTAGAGGATACTTATTTTGTTGGTCAAGAAGATTGTTGCCGGGCCGTTGGAAGAAAAGCATTATTGCCCAATTGTTATTGGTGCCTTACCCAGGAATATAACCTATCCTACTTATAGGGCTTCGAAACGGGACTTAAAAAAACATGGTCAATTTAGTGGTCCATAGATAGTAGGTTCGATTTGGCGGATGGATGAAAGAACTTAAATTATCATTCCCATTCCTATTATGAGTAAAAAATAATAACAGATTAAACCAGAATAACCTCTCTTTAAACTTACTCCAATTATAGGCTATCAGAAGTTATTTTAATACCACGGAAGAATTAGAACCTTATGGAGCGTCTTTCTTTGGAATTCTTGTTACCGGTTGGAGAAAATTAATTTCGAAGCATAACCCTGGCTTAGAACCCGTGCCTTAGGAATGCCCATGTGGTAAGTTGGGTATGGCACGTGCCCGATACGCGCTGCCGAATAGGGTATGCCAGAGATAAGTTACCAAACGGTTTTAACGGTCGGAAATAGCGTGCCATAGCCCGAATATGCTGGACTGTTAGCGGATAACTGTAATCGTTTTTGGGATCATATGGATAGTTGCTTGCGAGAACAGCAATACAACTTTTCAAACTTGTTGCCACAAATAATTTTTTGGTATTTTATTGGAGGGTCCTTAATTTGTAGAATTGCAAGAATACCCAATAGTTAAATTTAAACCGACTTCCACCAAGGTAGTACCGATCCTAACCAGCAAGAAAGAGTTACTCTTATCTTCTATAAAAGGCCCATCTAGGCGAAGATGGTCGGGTAGAAGTACACTTCAATGTTATACACTTCACATAACTAAAACCAAATTCACCTCACATGGCGTTGATTTACCCAACTGCAACGAAGAAATTGGATTATCTAGATGCTATGTAATATCAAAATAATTTCTCTGAGCGGTGGTTTAACAGAAGCCTACAAAAAAAATGGGTTAATGAAATAAATAATTTTTAGGGTATAAAACTAGAATTTGTATTACAATTAAACATTATTATAAATAGTTTAGAGTAATGAATACTTGTGTTTGCATTTATATATCATAAATCGAAAATTTAACCTTCCTAACGTATGAAGAAGCTTATTGTTGTCATCTATAGCATTTGTTTTTTACTCTCAAGTAGTGGGATCCAAAACAATAAGGGAAGCTCCAGTCGGAGCTCATAAGGAATAACCAGTGGTAATCCGAAAACCTTGATGGTATGGAATTGATTCCTAGAGGGAGCATTCATTCATGGGTAGATGAGGAAGCAGTCAGGCTAAGACACTAAATGCCCCGACAAAAAGACCTGTTACGTTCTTATTCTTTCGAGCAGTGGAACGATACTCGAATATGTTAACGAATACGCGAATATCGTCAATTTGTAAAAGAATGTGCGTAAAAAAATTCCAGTTGCTCGCGGATCAAGAATTGGCACGTATACTAGTCTGAAGGATGAACTTGGGATTGGGTCCTCGATTGAGCATGGCGGTTTTTAAAGTAGTAGGGAATATGCCATTTAAGATGCCGATACCACAAAATTGGTTCAGCCTACGATAAGCTTATATGCCGACAACCATTACGGTTTGGGCTTTTGTAACCATGGCTACGTAGAAGCGCACCTTGAATAGAATGGTTGATTTGAATATGGATATATCAAAGATATCCGGCGCATGCAGTATTATACGGATAGTGATGGTATAATTCATGTACCTGCCGGAAGAAGAATCTTTATAACGGACAACGTAATATGAATGTTACTAGATTGAAATACAAAATACCACCTGGATGGATATTGAAGCAGCAGCTCGTGCAAAAAGGTTAAGTGAGAAAGGAGTTTCATTTAAAACAGGTAGAATTGTAGATATATATACCGGATACTACGGTATGGATTAAGCGGATTTTTAATCTATTCCGTATTAATGAAACCAATTGCACAATGGACTTCATTTTCTTGGCATGATGCCTATAAGTGTATTATACCCCGTAGTGGGAGTGATTTCTTGGCAACAAAGCTCACGCTTTTTGTTAACATAAAATGTGGAAGAACCGAAACAATTCATAGAACGACGATCATAAAAAGGTAGGAGCATATAAGCAAATTGTCAACCGCTTAGATTTACCTACAGAAGCGAGGAAAGGTGAATATGCTGCTCAGAGGAGGCATAGAAGGGAGGGAACATACCCAATAGGGGTAGCATCCTTTATGTTATTAGTGATACGAGGGGATGCTTGTATTGGCGAACTTTAAGCCACAGCGAGGAGATTTATGCGGCCGATCAAGCTTTGTCTATACAGTCTATAGAAAGCTAAGACCTATGAGCCAAACGCACTAACTAATCTTCGTTATACAACATGGCAGGTAAACTTTATTGCGTGATGGTGGAACAACCAAGTCAGTAGTTATGACCCAAAAGTTCGTACGAAAGATGTGTCCCACTATGTAACCCCAAATGCAAGAATTTTACCACAAAATGAAGCTAGCAAATAAGTATATAAGAGTTGGGAATGCTTGAAAGATGTTGCTTATTCTCTACAGGAGAGTAACCAGGGATTACGAATATCAGATTCTCAGCAATACGAATAGTACATATTCTGGATTTTATATATCGCGAATCACAGGATACATGGGTGAGAGAAGTAAATGATTTCTTACAATTAAAAAATATAAATAAATGATAGACCTTTTAATAAAGTTAATCAAAACGTTAAACCAAATAACTGTTATGTATCATAACATATTACTTTAATTAAATTTATAAAAATATTAATATGCACAGGTCAAAATCAACTAAAGATAATTATAAATAATCTATGTGGCCTACGGCAAACACTTGGTTGCATCTTGTTTAGTATTATAAGTGGAGGTCACTATTCAAAGATTCCTTCCACTGGCAATATGTACCACTTACGGGATGATTGTTAAGGAAACACATGGTGTCAATTCGTACTTATTACACGAAGCACCATTATATTTTTGTTATTTTAAAGTGACATATTTGTTGAAAACCTGTTAGATGACAGAATTACGAGGCCTTGGTCATGGTATACCCCAGAATTAGGTGGAGGGTGCATTCATTGGAAGAAAACTAATGCTTAATGCAGGGAATGAAGGAAGCGGAATCATCTTTGCCAAAAAATTGAGAGAGCGAAAAAATAATATGATTGTTATAAGAAGCTGGTGTAAGATGCCAACCTCTATAGGAAAGTCTTGGGATCTAGCATTAAGGAAACTTTTGAATCGGTGCTGCCAAAAGTATTGCCCCTACTGTTGATTGCTATGGAGTCTTACTAAAAAAGTATTCTGATGAAATCGGTACAAAAAGTGCGCCTCTCAAATGGTAATCCTTTTAAAACAGTCTTACAAAAGTATTTCAGTTGGAAAGACGCAAGTTTACAAGCGTCTGATTAACGAGGAAGTGTACAAAATTCCAAGTGCCTCTATAAAAGATCTAATCCGTATAACTTTCGTGCTCACTACAGCGCTGTTCGCTTCTTTGAATGGAGTTTACGGTGTATGTTATCTGCAAATGACTAAGAAAACTAATTAGTTATAATTCAATAACCAAACCCTAAAATCGTGATTACATAATTAATAAACGTAATTATGAAAATGCGACAGGAGGAAAAGCACAAACCACCGTTCTAGCACAGGATGCCCACATTATCCTAATGTACTGATTATCATCGACACGATCTTGAGCCAAAAAAATATGGGAAAAGAAAAGTTAATATCGGCTTTCGGTCTTATGAACGAAACAGTAGAAGCTTCTAACATTAAAAAACCACGGGAAAACAATACGGCTTTCTTAAGTGGTTCTTGGAAACTAACAGGCATCTGGAAAATGGCTGAGAAATTTGGCCCTCTTCTAGAAGACGCCAGAGATTAACAGGAAAAATTGTGCTTTTTGAGTAAATAGCGCTACTATGGAAAACCAACTATGAAAAAGATATACTGTTGAGGATCCAAAAGATTATATCAAATAATGTGGAGAACAAAACCGAAATTATTTCGGACCAAAAGTTTTTTCTCATAGGAGGACAACGTGGAACGCGGATGGAAAAGAATTTGGAGCTTAGTTAACTATCGCACACAAATTGCAGGTGTTATGCCAGCCTGAACTAAGGAGCTCTGATCTTTAAAGGTCTTCTGTTAAGAGTAGGTTTGAAACCGGTGATGAAAACGCGTAAAGTTGAAAAAAAGGGATGCGTTTTACCAAGAACAAGATTGGCTTGAACTATAACTTCTTTTGTGAAGGCTATCCTTGTAAGTAAGCATCATTCTGACTAACAATCCACTGTCGCTTCAAGGCTTTGACATTTAAGGCTACACGTAATCGAAGACATGCCATTAAAAAGCTTATGCTTCTCAAAAGGTCAATTTCCAGTACGTAAGAACGGTTGAAATCCATGACCAATTACACCACCTTATTGGAAGCAAGAATAAATCTGCTTTTTATGCAGGTGAAAATATGGTGTGCCAGCTCAATAATATGCTATTGGGTCGTTAAAGATGCTAATAGCTACAAAGCCCTAATGATGAATTTTAAATTTAACCCTATAGATGGTGAATACGTGGGAAAGTTGAGCGACCGGTTCGATATGTGATCGATGGAACAAGGATAAGGTTAGATAACGATGTAGATGCAGGGAAGTGCAGGAAGATCATTTAAAATAAGCTGGTAATCTTAGTATTTATGCAAGATGGAGAGCGTCCGGACAGTTAGAGCCAGTATCACCTCAAAGCGAGTTCTGCCAACTAAAAATTTGATCCAGCCCAAACGGCTGCTGTAATTTCGAGGTCTGATAAAGAAGTAATCTGTTGCGTGATACCTGTTGGGGTTCTAACTCCGATTACTATATCCATTCCCCTGGTATTCCTGCATAATAATGTTCTTGCCATCGCTCCGGGATGTACTTAGTTAGATCAAGCCAAAGTGGAAGTAAATATGCTATCTGGAAATCCTGTACCAGGAAGAACTGTTTCCATTTACTGCTTCAGGTAAGTTGCCTGCAATGGACAATATTGTTAATCCCAAAACTTCTTGCTGAAGTCAGAATTTTTAAGGATATTTCCAAGACCTTCAGGTTCGCGTAAGAGGCACCACACACAGTGCAAAATGGGAAAAAACAACCTAGTGTAGAAATTCTACAATAGGAGCGTAGCATGGAAGATTTTTGAATTTCGAGCTCTCGTTAATCCTCTTGCGGTTAGCAGGATCCCAATTTCAAACAAAGTCCAGCTAGGCGCAACCAAACGGTAGATGGCTAAATGTATAAATATTGGACGCAAGAGCTAAGTCCGGCCCTTATAAAGAGCAGGCCGTGGAGATGCTGTTCAGATATTTTGATATTGAAGCCTTATATTACAAACAAATAAAGGCTATAAAGCTTAAAAAAGGTGTCTCCAGTAGTTGTGAGATAACAAACTAGTAAAAAATGTGTTGTGCAAAATGGCCAGTAGGGTCAAATGAAAGAATTATATTACCATGGCCAATTACACCAGTCTACTGAGAAACTGGGCTAAGGATAAAAAATACTATAAATGTAACAGATGAGAAATATATGGGTCAAAAGAGGTAAAATTATTTAATGGAGTAGTTGGGTCCTGTTACCGTGCTCCCATTTCCGCCTCACGCTCGCTACTAATCTATCCTTGTAATGCCCAAGTTGCCGACGGAAATAGGAAAAAAGGACGGGATGGGCTCCAGATAGCGAGATAACAATGACAGTCCCAATTACCATACGCGCCATAATATGAATGAGCACGACAGGAAGAATACTCTGGTCCATAAACGCAGATGGGAAAATAAATTCGCCACTAACTTTATGAGACTAGTCTATCAAAACTTTTCCGCGTATATATCCTTTTGTGGATAATACCATTCGAATATTTGCGTCCGGACAGAAATGGTCGTGTTGTGGTACGACGTCCGTTGGATCAAGAACATCAAAAAAAATGGTTACACTGGAAGAGTGTATATGTAGATTCTTTACCTTATTACCGAAACAAAGAACACTTCTAGACACGATTGACCGGCTACTTTGCAATAGTGATATCCAAAGCACTTATTGGGTTACGAGCAATATAACGTCTAGCAGGAGAAACCAATTTCTCCGAAATATTAATCGCTGTTAGGAATCTTACAGCTGGAGCCGATTTGGAAGAGAGCTACCTCTGTTAAAAGGGAATCTGGTATTTCGACAAAAACAGGTGTGAGGAGTTAAAAGTACCGACTGTGTGCGGTATAATGCTCCGCGGCTTTTTGGAGGCTCCGGATGTTAATTTTATAGATGATGAGTTCTATGGATTTGATCCGAGGCAAAAAGGTTCCCATTGTTCGGGATAGATTCGTTAGTGCAGAAGGACAAGATATTACATGAAGGCTAAAGTGTTTATAACCAACGAAAGTCTGCACAGTTAACCCATTCTCCTTTGATTATGGCGTTGAATGCTAGGAAGATGTTCTCAAATGCTTACATATTCTATAAAGAGGTATTAAGCCGTGTGATATGGAGAGCGTTGAAGGTATAGGATAAATATAGCTGATAATTGACCCCATTGTTCTATATTGGAATCCAAGGCGTATTCACAAGAGGTATCCGAGGATAAGGTGAGCAAAGAATATGTGTGGCCTACAGCCTAATAATTATCGTCCCTCAATTCACATAAAAGCATGAAGCGCCACATACATATGAGTGTGCTCTTCCTTTGTTGCCATTAATAGTAGCACAGGTTTATGATCAGAAGTGTGGTGTGCGTATTTACGCAACGCTCATTTGTAGACGGATAATGATTAATATTTTCAATTTCATGAAGAATTGGAATTACTTCCATCTACTTTTGCATTTCATGTTAGAATTATTTAATGTGGGCCTAGGCCTTGGCCGCATCTTCTTTTGCGAATTTTGGAAGGGAATATTATGTGAAAGTTCCGTTTCTAAATTATCGGTCAAAATTGATGATCCCCAAACCTTCTTCTGGGTGGTGGCAGGTGGTCTGTACAATCCGGTTACCCTGTAAGCGATCTTACCCTTGGCTTGAGAATGCCAAAGATCAATGGAAAACTAATATTAAGGCGCTTCCTTTCTAATGCCCCAATTTGGTAAAAGAAGGCTAAAAGTGCAAATTGGATTAACAACATTCCTATCCTTAGCCGTTTTGCCACTATAACATCTGAACAGAACCTTTGTTCCCGAAGCTTCGCGGAAAGCCTAACTTAAGTCACTTTATAGCCCCTAAAATATTGTCTAACATAAACCCTAACATCGAAAGCGCCTTATGCTACGGAGATATTGTGTTGCAACCACACCAACGGATAGATATAGAATTACCACTGCACCATGGTATGTTCTGTCCCATTTATACCCGATTATCTGTTGGAACAAAAAATTTGATGCTCCAGGAATAACATTTTCGATTTTGAATCCCTTAAGTTACGGGATGGATATAATGGAATACCGGTGGTATAATGCCAAAAAAAAATAGTAGTTCCCCAACAGGTTTGGCCATTAAAACTAATCCGTAATTATTTCAATAATTTACCACTACAAATTTAAGGTACCAAAGGAAAGGAACTGTTGTACTTTAATTAAGCGCTTCCAGCTTAAAAGTAACAAAACAAATACAGGTGGATCGGTGTATAGTAAAATCCTCTCAAAATGGTGTTTTATTAATTTCAATGGGCAATGAAATTAGTGAATATAGGAGTAGGAGCTACCTATAAATGGAAAGATGAAAAGCAATGTGTCCTACCGAAGAAAGTTAAACAAGAACTTCTGCAGAAATTGGATACTCTTATATGTAAAAATGCGTATCCCTAGTGCAGGTTACTTGATACATTGTGTGACTGGTAAAATTGCCAAACTCCCTCTGTGGATAAGGTTTATTCTAGGAAACACCAACAATTGCTGGTCAACAAAAATTCCTGGACAAAGCATGAAAAAATGATGTATTTGCCTCAACAAGATTTGTAGGTGTCTCCTCATTGTGGTCATGAATTGCCTCCAATGCTTCTCGACAGCTTTACGGCTTCATAGAAAAAAAAGGGGAGGTCTTGGGAGCCCTTGAAGAGTGGAGAAATAATCCTATCCCCGTCTTTATCCAAAAACATTTTAAGAATTAACCTTTGCGGCCTTAGGGTCGTATTTTACAAAAGAAATTTAATCCATATATTTCGCGAAATATCTTTCGAGATAAAATAAAATGATCGATTAGGATTACCATGATATACATATTCTTGCAATCAAATGGTTATTTTTGAATATCCAATAAGAGCCTTAAAGATATAAGAAAAAGCAATAATGAAAGGTGGCTCTCACAAAAAGCAAAATGCAAACCAACGAGACAACCACAAAGCTAATAAACATTACATAAGGCTCAACATAAAAAAAGGAAGCCTTCAATTTCTACTTATTTTTGGTTACCACAGTGCGAAAACCAACGTTCGTGGCATGCTTAAAAGACCATTTCACACAATATTCCTAATATATGGTGTGTTTTTTATCCTTATACTATGCTCTCTTCGTGAACATTTAGGGACACAAGTTTCCTGTTAATTGCAATGGTGAGTTGAGTTGTTTCCGTTTTTTAAATTGCTAAAAAGTTTCTGCAATAAGAGAGTTATCATTTTGTTACGCGAGATTAATCAATGCTAACACTAAGTCACAATGATATGCTTAATTACAAACACACACCTCTCCGTTGGCTTTTGGAGGAGAATACTTTTATTTTGAAGCAATATCTTTCCGTTTTTAAATTCAGGTGACCGCGTTGGTCTTATTTGCGGAAATGAAAACGACGGTGAAGCAGATAAATCTACTGCCTATTGAAAATTTTAGTCAAAGGATATGCCCATTAGTGTATCAGAAAACTATAGCCTCTGATAAAAGATATTTTAAAATCGAGGTCCTATATGCAAGTGGATGATGATGACTTTTATTTACGGTTCGGCTAGAACCGTGAGAATAAAACAGGAAGACCCAGCCCAAACAAGCATTTCGTGGGAATAATAAAAGCTTTAGAGCTTTAGTGGACGGAAATTCATACCCAGCTGTGAAACGAGCGGTGAACACGTCACTGAAAGTGAGTAGTATTATATCACAATTGATTATAGATGATGAACGTAGTAAAACTCATTCAATTATTGAAAAAAGTAGAACTTTGCGGCTTGGTGTAAAATACACCAAGGCTGAGATCAGGGAGAAGAAAACTGAAAAATTACTATGGGTCTTGGTTTTAAACGTTGAGATTATTGATCGTAAAACAGAGACTTTTTCCGGTGGTTGGCGGATGATGGAGATGGAAAATTATGCCATATGGGCCAAAGTTAATTTCCCGTTACCAGTCAGCAATGTATGAAAAAGTTGTGTGGATGAGCCAACAATATCACTTTGGATAGTATGAAATCATTATAATGAAATGCTTAGGAAAAAGAGAACTATTTTGAAAAAATAATATAAAATCCGTGTGGTTGTAATGAATGTGTATCGGGGCTACGATAAAAAAGTTTTTGTGACAAGTTTACCAACCGAACTATAAAAGTATCGCTTTAATAACGAAACACTGGATGGGGACGGATCTATTACCAAAAACAGAAGTGAAAGACCTTTACTCCCAATACTTGGTCTGCGTAATGAAATTGAAACAGCAACAGTTAAATGCCCCCTATGAAAAATCTAAGAAAAAGGAAACTTCTAACAGCCAAAAGTATAATTGAAAAAAAATTTAGGCCAATCTACCAAAAGGCTTCATGGGCAAACCAGTCCTTGACAGAAAAAGCTCAAGAATGGAAGCGAATAGAGGTTGATATGAGTGTAATGATAAGTCACGTAATGAATTTTGAGATTTCAAATTTCTGTGACTCCAGGTAAGGCTGGTTACGGAAATTGAAGGTTTGGCCAAGAGTTATGGTTGGTAACCATGTTTAAAGGGTTATAGATCTTTAATTAGAACGAGATTTCCAAGACGCTTTTGTAGAGCCAAAATGGACCAGGGCAAATCTACCTTAGCCCCAAAATAATGGTAGGGGATTTGGACCATAAAGGGGGCATTTAAAAAATGTGGGACATAAGGTACAGATAGGTTATTTGCCAACCAAAAATCAAGCGGAATATTTGGATGGCGAAAGACTGTTTTGGATACTAGATGTGTGCTTGCCAATGAGAAAAAAAGAAGTAAGGTAAGGGATATCTAGGCCTTTTTTGTTTAGGGAGGAGATGCAGGTGATTAAATATGTACGGGTTCCTTCCGGAGGTGAGCGCAACAGGTTGGCCTTAGCGTGAGAGAGAATGCTCCTTACAAACCCTTTAATGTGTTGGTGATGGATGAGCCTAACGAACCACTGGGACATCAAATCTAAAAAATGTACTTAAAGCAAAGGCGCTTCAGAATTTTTGACGGAACATTGATTTTGTGGAGTCACGATAGGGAGTTTTTGGTATCAGGGGGGCTTACCAATAACACGTGTGTTATGAATTAAAAGATGGTAATATTAAAGAATATCTTGGGGATATTCGGACTTCTATTTGGAAACAGAGGAAAGGTCGAGGATTTTCGGAGGCAAATAGAAAAAAAACAAAACGCGTAGTCCAAAAGAAGAAATAAGCTCCGAAGGAATAGACTATGTTTAATTTTCGAAGATTCAAAAAAAATGATAACAATTCCCACCTATAAAAAACAGTCTATAAAGTTCACCGCCGCGGAAAGTGACATTATTCTCAAAAGCTGGAATATCGGGAAAGATTGCAATAGGAATGTAAATATAGAATCATGGTATCTTATATATATTTATTTATATACCGATATGCAAAATTCCTCCAATTTTTCCATTACCTATCAGAAGAAAAAAAAAGAGTCTTGGAAAAACTAATGAAAACTTGGGAAAGAGTGAATTACCATGGAACTTGACAGCGATGCTTTGTGTGAGGAAAAATAATCCAAAGAGTTAAATTTCTTTTTCACCACAACTTTTCGCACTTTCACAACATAAATAGCACTTTTAGGCTTATTTTCGTCGGAGTATTTTGCGACTTATCGAACAATAATTTATTTTGTAGGGTAATTCTTGAAAAACCTTAAAGGGGTAATAGTTGGAATAATATGAAAGAAATAGAAAAAAAGGCGACCCGTTACTAATGCTCTTTATGGTTGGTGGCAATCTTTTATATTATAGTTATTCTTATATGAAAGAGGAAAAAATACTCAACTCAATAACCACGTAGAGTATAATATAGCTGCTATATGATGGTTATCTCTTATTATATAGATATCTTTTTCCTTGAACAAGTGCCTGTATTTCCTCATGGAGTCGCGTACATATCGTATGTGTGAGAAGCAAGTAAAGGGTGGTTTACTATATATTAGTTTGGTGAATGAATAACAACTCTTAGTGGAAAGCTTGCCTAATTTCAATCAGGTAACCTAGTTTAATTTAAAAGTTTTGAACTCGCTATTGCAATAAAATGAGTGAGTGAATGAGCCATTTCCTAAGGAGTACCAACGCGCATATAAAATAAATTGGTTGTACTCAGATTGCGTGTAAGATAAACATTACCGTTGAGGACATTAACCCTGAAAAAAATAAACACGGAATTGGTCTTGGCGAGTTAAAAAAGCTGTCCCGGTTTGGATCCCGTTGTTTTATAACAACCTTACGCGGGAATTGCCGCTGTTTGTTGGTGTAAGAATAATTTAAAAAACTAGAGGGGAAGTATTACTTTTCTGATCAAATCGATTAAAGCTTGGTTCTTATTCCATTGTCATTTTGGAAATTATTGCATTAAATTATGACCCTAAAACAAACTTGGAGTTGGCCGGAGGATAACAACCTTTTTGATGGCTGTTAGTACCGGAAAAAATTTGAGTTAAGCTGTCCTAGCACCCATCTGATATAAAGATGCCTGGTTTTTCCGGCAGAAAATAATTTTAAGGGAAGAGTCTCTTCCAGAAGATTATCTTTGAAACCTTCACTTGAGTCTTTGACATTTGTTCCAACTTCAGAAAACGATTTGCGTTAAACATTGATTATTAAGCGTATACCGCCGCGTTGTGACTAGGTTGGCCTCCCTTTTTGATTTTGTATGGGGAGAAATAATAAAATCTGAAATGATAAATTAAAATAGGATAAGGGACTTTAGAACGGCTGAACGACGCTTTGTTAAGAGGCATATCGAAGTATTGAATTCAGAAAAAAATATAGTATAACTCTACTTAGCCAACTAAAAAATTAAATTACATAGCTTATATGTGTTCTTTTCGCGTACCTTGTTATTATTTTGTTGTCCTGTTTATTATGTACATGCTTGCGTGTTAAATGCTCATAGTTACCAAAAAAATACACACACATATTGTCGTATACACTCGTTCTCCTACAACGGTGACGCTGTAGTATGCTCCAAAAATTGGCAATACTACCTGGGAGTAATGCCCCGGTAAAATACAGGTATGGTTCATTTAAAATCTGTGCAAAACCAGTCCAAGTAGGTGGAAAATCAATCTCCTTTTTAAGATAACCTTGTAGCTGGTAGTATATACTCTCTCTAAGAGATATAGGTTGAATTAAAGCACCGTAGTACATTTAAACCTTGCGTTCAATTACCACTATTAGCGAGGTGAGATTCTCAAAAGAGTTGATCGCCAAGAGCTCAGTAAGTTGGTATGTTTTAAAATTGTGGAAAATGAATAGGGTTGGAAGGTGAAAAAATACCATCTGAAATCGGAAATATGAAATCCTTGGAAAAAAACTGTCGGCTTTATTAATAATTCTGTCACGAAGAATACCCGAAAGTCTTGAGGGAATATCCAGACGTTCTAGAAAGAGCAGAACTTGTAGTTGAGTGAATTTGAACAACTGGCCGCCATATCCAAATTTCTTTGGGAAGACTTCAAAAAACTGGAGATCTTGGGGTGTCTTTGGAAAATAAATTGTACGTTCTTATTCTTAAGAATTTCGGAGAAAAATTGGGAATCACACACACAGGAAGTTGGTCTTGGCCAACAACGAGCTT
>Ga0163217_1118797_pt1 | contig 16335 bp, 11 predicted proteins | sample SynspAceP_FD_185933 | JGI IMG/M metagenome (GOLD analysis project Ga0163217, IMG submission 185933) | Saline lake microbial communities from Ace Lake in Antarctica - Synechococcus sp. Ace-P (PacBio error correction) | ecosystem: Environmental > Aquatic > Non-marine Saline and Alkaline > Saline ... | reverse complement strand
AAACGCGCTAGAAACGGACCATCCTGACCAACTAATTACCACAGATTAAAAGCTTTCTTAATTTTCATTTAGCGGTGTGGTAAAGTTTTATAAATATCAAGTGTCTTCTTTTTTGCACAAGTTCCCCACGAAAGTTTTCAACCCCGTTTTTTCCCAATGCTTCTTAATTCCTCCTGACGGCTTTTAGGATGACTATGACGTTGAAATTGCTCTAAATAATCATTTTGACATTTGGGGTCAAAAAATTTCAGCTGCACTTCAACCAAATAACCTCAGGCATAGAAACTAGTGTGCTACGATCACGGGACAATTTAAACTCAATCGTTCAGAGGTGGCAGTCAAACCCTTCGTATTTAGATGGGATATATAAATGCAGAGGCATTGCTATAAAGCTGCCATAGTTCTTGATCGCTTTACCTGATTTATAAATGATTTGCCTTTACTTCGAGCACCTAGTTTTGGAAATTATCTTTTTTTCATCTTCTTTTATAACTCTCTCCCACCAAAAGCCACTTAGGTATATTTATCTCTGACAAGGGATGGGTTTTCTAAAAAACAATGAATCAGCAAATCAAAATTCTTCATACTTCATTTCGAAGCCCCCACATACAGCAGATTAGGGTTTGAAGACAGAAATAGGGTTTGCAGTTTCTCGATTTCTGGCAAAATCTTACCCCTAGTGAACCACGTCAAATTTTTACTTGGAGAAAATATCAAATAAATTGATCAAATCTTTTTTTTGTATTTTCTGAGATGCTTATAATATGATCTGTCTTTCTAAATGCCTTTCGCTTTAGCTTACTGTAAGGATCATTTTTGGGAAAACTAGCAGAAAACAGTTCATGAATCATGTCATAAACCGTGACTATTCTTGGGCAATTAGATGTCTTGCTTAGAATACTGTAATAGGTCTCATGATATAATATCAGGCGAAAAATTTAAAATTTGCTGTTGGGTAAAAATGTGATTGACAAGATTACATGATTAAAAACCTGTTTTTTTGATACTAGCTATCCCTTTTCCGCTCGACTAGTTCATCTGTTCAGATCAATAAGGTAATGATTTTTGTATAATCCTCGAAGATTTTAACTCTTGAATTTAAAAAGTTAATTCTAAAGCTAGTTGTGTAAAATACCAGAAAATCCACCATGTCGTGCATGGTAAATACTTGATGATCGAAACAATTTTCAATGGGAAATAGTTTTCAAAATAATCTCAGGAAAGCCCTGATAAAATCTCTTAAAATAACTTTTTAAACAAGGTTTATTTTTTATAACCTTCCATTTATTGCAAGTTGCAAAAAGCCTTTAAAATTTTAAAAAAGAAAACTTTCCTCTTATTTATCGAAGACCTCATTTCTAAGATTTCTATTTCAGTTTGGATTTTGTTGCTAGCTTTTTTCGGGAGGAAATGCATCAAACTCGAAAATTTTGGATCTTTGAAAACCTCAACAATATCGTGTCTGAATCAATTTTCTATCAAATTAATCCGTCTTTCTCTAATGAAGATTTTTTGTCGTTTAAAAATTTCAAACATATAATTAAACTTGAAATCCAAATGGACTTAAGCTTTTTTGACTAAACAAAAACATTGTCCAGACTTCATTATCCTGAATGTTCTTCGCATAAGCGATTAAGCGCCGAGGGTAAAATACCTTTCAATCAAATTGTTCAGCAAATTTCATTTTATCCAAAATATTCATGAGCCTGTAAAGTCGAAGGATTGGAAGACACTTTTGAGGAAATTGGTTTACGGTACTACCATGGCGCACTCCAAGGACGGGCCGGACTCAATTGAGGGCATTTACGGATTTTAATTTGTCCAAAAAGAGAAAGCCACTTCTTTTGCAACTTTCATTCTCCAAGTCGTACATCATTGGCTGAATAACTGCATATTTGGAATTCGAATTGGAGAATTTCTACTATTCCTCAATTTTATTGGAATACAAAAAATCATCCTGATCCGATAAAAAAAATAAGATCTCCAGTTGCTTTCGAAAGGGGCAATATTAAATGTGCCCACGTAGCCCAATGTTTTTTTATTTTTGTTTTGAAGGATTCATTTCAGAGATTGATTTTCCATGTTCGTTTAATGATTTTCATGAATATCCGAAGACAATCATCATACAATAATCAATCGTCAGGGCGTCTAAGACTGTTCTAAATTACTCAAAACTTGATCTTTGATGAATTTAGAGCCATTTATTAGGACACATGCACTTGAAATTTTAGCTTTATCCAATTTTCTAAATAATATTAGATTTGAGGTTGGTCAAGAAATCATAGATAAAAGAGGGCATATTCCTCTTACAAATTCGCTTTTAATCCGCTAGATTCCAAAGTCATTTTTAGATTGGAAAGTGCGAGTCTATTAGTAGTTATATTCGGACACAAGTGGTTGAAAGTAAGCTTTTAAAATTTTTATTTTGTCAAGATCATCTATGTCGCATCATTTGGACTAGCACTGTCATGCCGAATAAATGACAGTTACAATTTGGATGGTGTAAAAAATGAAATTTCAAACCAAAGCAGTGCAAAACATTCCAAGTGAATAACCCCAATTCTTTCGTAAAACGCATGCTCTAAACCGTATTGTCACGAATAGTCCTTGGATAAAAGCGGTGCACAATACTACAGGCATTATTCTTTAGAACTATAATATCCATATCTAAAATCTATTCTACATCAATATCAGAATGCGGATTTCCTCCGATTGAAATGAGACGAAAAACATCTTTTCAGGCGCACTTCAAAGAAAAATCTGCTTGATCCAAAAGGACTATTGCTTGTGAAGATTGAGTTTTTTATAAACTCAATTCTGAGCTTGAAAAATATTTTTTGGGATGAATGAAAATCATTCTGCATCTAGAAATTGAATGAAATCGCCATTTGCTAAGTCTTAATCTTTTATTCCTTGAAGCTGATACACCTTTACTTATCTTGAAAAAATATAGCTTTAATCGATCATCCTGCTCACATAGTTTTTTTTTGCAATTGTACTCTGATTTCATTCGTAGATCCATCATTTATAAGTAAGCATTCCCACACTTGTGATAGCTTGGTCAAGCAAGGATGGGACAACCTGCTCCAAAAATCTTCCTTGATTATAACAAGTAAGTATGACATATCAATGACTACTCATTCAAAATTTTTATAGTTTTTTTCCTGTGGGAATAAATAAGCTTATACCAAAAGAATACACTCCAAAGTATTTTTCTTTGATCACCAAATTTTCGCTTCAAGTTGTTTGGTAGTCATTGAAATTTGTCTGAGGAAAAACTCCATCCCGTCAAATGAAATACTGTACAGGAAAGGCACATGGCTTTATAGGAAACGTTACCTTTCAACTACAGCCAAGAAAAAAAAACTTTCCAGTCGGAAAACCAATCTTAAACCTTATCATCAACATTCCAAATCGAAGCAAACAATCTCTAGAAAATCAAGGTAGCTGGGTGGAGGGAGATGATTCTCGAAAAAAGTAACGAATGTTTCAATTTTTCCGGATAAGATTCAAGTAATCAATCCCCATTCTTTTTTGATAATAAGTTCTCCATAAATTGAGATTCTGGTTCGCCAGCTTGGGAATTATCCAATTAAAACTTGAAGACTATTTTCCATTCACAAAGTAATTCCACATTTAAAAAAGAAGGATTAAGAATCCAGTGCTTTTGGAGGATTCCTTTATTCATCGCATCATACACTCCTCTATCTTGCTCACTAAGCCCAAAAATAAATTAGTGTGGAATAATTTTTATGATTCAAGGACTTGTCATCTATGAGAACGCCATTCTATTATTAGGTGCTCATAATCAACCGAGGCTTGAGAAATCTAACGCTTTTGATGGTTAATTCCAAGCCAACTGAATTATCGTAATTAATTGGTAATAATTGGGAAATCAGGGGGCTCAATTAATTGTTAATAGCGGGTCACTTTTTAAAAAACCTCTACACCGCTCTGACAGTCTTTCCAGGGTGAAAGACTTCTCGACTGGCTGCCAACCCTTTTTCAATGAGAAACTATTTCTCAAATTCGGGCTTGAAACAAACCGAATTAATGCTTCCAACAAAGATATTTGGATCACAAATCATAAATACTCCAGCGTCTTCCTGCGTACCTCAGGAAAATGAGCTTTTCTTGGTAAATTACAGGAACAGCCACTTGCCATTGCTTCGTAAAACAGGCAATTCCGAATCCTTCATTAGCTGAGGGAAAAACACAAATAATCGTTTGCTCGGGTATAGAGAAATACAGTCATTATCTCTTAAAAGTTATACTGTTTAACCAAATGATTCAGATTTCAAACTATTAATCAAAATCCTTTTTCTGTCTCAGAGGAATACTCCTTTCCTTCCTAAGCATAGAAGGAGCATATTATTTTTTAGTAAGCCAGACGAAACTGACTTTCAAAAACATGTAAAATTTTTTATAAAAACCTCTATTTCCAACAAACTATAAAATGTATTCTTTCCCCTGTGTAAGCTGTTCTAATGAAATGATTTCCCAAATTCCTTGTTTTCAAGAGTGGAAACTAAGGTAAACACGCCTGAATTTTTATTTTCAGAAATATGAGGATAGCACTTAATGATATCTGCCTTTTGTGTTTTCGGATATAGCTATTAAATTTGGTGGGCACGCTCTATTTAAGGCTGTTTTTTATTGGGATGATGCGCCTTCCCTGTTCCCAATCAGGATAATAGCTCATGAATCATATCAATAGACAATTAATACAAAAGGGGTTCCATTTAGGAAAAGCAAAAAGGTTGTGTTCATAATAAGTTGGAACAAACACATCATACTTCCCATTTGCCAGTTCCTCAATCGTTTTGGATTCGACTTTTTCTAACAAATAATTTTTTTAACCCGAAAAGGGAAAAAAAACCTCAATTCTTTAATGAAAAAAAGGTAGTATTTCCTTAGATTATAATTTATCAAATTTGAAGATTCTCGGTATAGTTAAATAAAAAAGAATGAGCTGCTATTTCATTTTGTTTAGAAAAAAATTAAATAATAGCTTCTGAATATATCCTGGAAATAACCTCCGAATTTTTGCAACCTAAAAATTAAAGGTCGATTAGAAGTTTCAATTCATCCCTTTTATATACTCAAATCCTTTTTTGGAGCAACTTTCCCTCTGCGTTAGCAGATGTTTTTTTGGTTAACAATTTAATTCCTAAATCTTTTCAGATTTAATTAATGATTACCACCTCCTTTTTCAGGAAAGGTCTAATTTCAAATTTATGCGAGAAAAAAATATGGAGATTATTTTTATCAGAGTTTAAAAATTACAGGCCTTGACTTTCTGCTAAACTACAATAATGAATTAAATGAGTATGGGAAACATTGCTGTCCCGTTTCAGGCACGAAATACCACCCAATTAGAGATACTTACCTTGTCATCTGGTTGCAAATGTCGAAAAACATGATTACATCAGATAATTCAAGTAATTTTTTCACTTTTCTTTCGATTGGATTGACTAAATGTTCAAACACTTCCGAATTGCAGTTTATGGCCTTGAATTTTTGATTTTTTGATGGTAAATCAAGAAACATCAAATATGCTTCGCGAAAATATTTTTCACAGTATACATCCTGCCTGTAAAAATTTAAACTCCACGATCACGCATCACCTTACAAAGAGTCCATATCCTCCAGCTAATCAAGATAAAGTAGGTCTGAGGGCAAATACTTTACTTGAAAGTAAATGACTATTCGAAAAACTTCGGCCAAATTAAAAGATTTTCTTAGAAACAATTCCTGATGTTCTAGCTCTGTTATCGCTGACTCATCAAGACTCGGCAATGCCCAATAAGGATTCTCCGGGTTTGGCATAAATTTACATGAAGGGTACATTTGAAATATGATTACCTGATTATTTTCTTAAGAACCAACCCATCAAAATTTTTTTGATTCTGATCCACATACATTTACCAATTAACAACATTAGAGGAAATTAAAGTTGAAAAAACAATTAAACTCAGTCTCTACAGAATAGGGAGCGAATACCGGTTCCATAATTCTGGACCATTATAAATTGCAAATTTGGGATCCTTGTATCAATAATAGTAGTCTGAAAGGATATTTCCATCAAATCATAACACTTTAAAATTTGGATGATTAATACAAAGGCCAGGAATAAGAACCAGGTGCTATGAAATTTGCCAGGAATTTTAATTTTTAAACTCAATGCAATTACCATTTCTTCAAGAGCATTTAAAGCTCGTGAATTGTGAAAACCGGTAACTTATTTCGATCATCAAGCCTTAATGATTTAGTTCCAAAATATTCATTGTTAGTTGGGGTTTAAAACTATACGAATCATTGACAATAGATATCTTCATCATGGGAAATTCGTTTTTTCTTGGAATTAGAGAGGTCACACAGCGAATACAAGCTGAAAATGGATTTACTACCATTTCCATCATTCTTTCAATAGTGTGAAGATCAATTCATTTGAAGAATTGACATTACCTATCAATTGCTAGGACTCACGTCTCAAAACATGTCCACTTGTCCATTTTCAAGATCAGGTTCCTCGATTACAAAGTTGCTGGACTGCTGCTTAGATTATGACTTGGACGAATTAGACTGTTCGTTCCAGTATTGTGGGGCAATATTTTGCATTTTGTCCGATTGGCCTTCTTCTGAAACTCGGCCATCGCCTACAGCTAGGGACTTTGTCTACAATTAAAATTTCGCTTATCTTAAATGGGCTGCCACTGCAAAAAGCTAATCTTTCACATACATTCCGGAGAATAACGCTTTACAGGTGTATTATGTAGCGTTCGGACTCCCGAAGAAAATTTTAATCTCATTCCAAGTTGCCTTTTTATTTCATGCTTCTGCATTCCTTAAATTCGACACCATTTTAAAAAAATATTTTCCCTGCCCTGTTTAATTCAGGCCGTGAAAAACCCAGTTACCATACTCAAGGTAAGCTAGCGATCCTACCTTTAATTTTTATTTTACCGACGTGGGATGTCGACCTGACTAAGAAAACTTTTAGGAGTCGTGCTTTTTGCCAAGCACCATTTCACCAATATACTACAACATCTCCTTTATTAAACTCAAAGTCAAAATTCTCTTTAGAACTCCAAACTATATTACTTCTCCTTTTTCGCTTCTTATATTCTCCTCTCCCAGTTTCAAGAAAGGATCTTCTTTACCCCGAGTTTTTGCCCACCAACGCTCCAAATCCTGAGAAATATAGATCCCTGTACTGAAATTCGGCCTATTTGATATTGCTTTGAAAAGATTCTCTACTTTAATCGCAATTTGACATAATTACTTTTTAGACATTAAATGGTGTTCTACGAAACTTTTTCGACCTTATTGACACCAAGAAGCCCCAAAAACAATAATCAATACTGATGATTCCTACTGCATAGCTCAAAGTATTATTTAAATCAATACTCAGAAGCCTAAAACTGCCCTTCTGAATTCCCTCAGCCACATAAGTCATAGGATTTAGAGGATACCCAAAGTTACATTTTACCAGATAGGCTAGGACCCAATGGCGTAAATGTTCACCGTAGTGGCATACATGAGCAATTGAATCCCGAAAGTCAGTAAGAAATCAAATCTCCGATATTTCGTTCGTCATAGCGAGATACCAGCATTCCAAAACCAAGTCCTTGCATTGCCATTAAGATGCGAACAAAGGAAAATATGTTAAAAATTGAAAGTCTAGGCTAGATCTGCCCAAGGTCAATTTATAGTATAAAGTAAAACCTACTATAATAGTAAAATCTGATTGCCCAAAATCTTCATTAGGTCGAAATCACAATACTTATAGGCTTACTATTCATGGAAAATAAACCTTTCCAAAAATGTTGTGCATTAATCTCTAAAAACTGTGGATGTTTTATTTAAGCATTCTGCGAAAATAATTCCATTTGCTGTAATTGCCTACCAAGTAGAATAGAGGCGAAGGGGAGGGGGACCATCAGCGAGTATCCCACAAGATTCCCCGAAAATGTACACGGAAAAACATGGTGGTAAAATTGGCATGAATGAAAAACCAAAGAGGACCAAGGATGTCTGCTTATAAAAAGACACAATATTCCCTCCGGCCACTAGAAGCATGAGTAAATCTCTATTTATCCTCCAAACTTCTTTTAGCTCTTAAATCGAAAAGATTGGTTTTTGGGCTCTAAGACCAAATCCAATTCTTCTTCTAATCAGTATTCATTAAAGTATTTGGGTATTCCTTTTCCTTCAAAATTGAAAAACCTGCATTCAAGGAAGACTCAATTCCTTCTTAACCAGTATTATATCCGAATCCCATCATCTCTTCAACCAATGCTGGAAGATCAATATTCAGGCTTCAGTCGCTTAGTTTTTGATTTGGTAGGATTCTCCAAGAAGTAGATCGACCTCAGGTTGGTCTGAAATATCTGGGTTCAACTTTCCACTTAAACTTTCTTCCAATAAGCTTGTAATATCTTTGTGTGATGGATATGCCCACAGAGCTCATTAAATTTTTGCTTATTAATATGATTCCAAAAACTTCTCTATTTCCTCAACGCCACTTCCTGGACCAGCTTATTTCAAATCCGATGTGATCAAAAGCCATGGAGATGAGTCACGGACTTTTGTAGTCACTCCGGTAGCAATTACATAATCTTCAGCCACTTCTTGCTGAAGATAAAGCCCACATCGCCACAACCGTAATCTTTGGCATGTCTCCCAGTCTCTCTTAGAATCAAGATTACCCATAAATAAATCTTGCTGTAATCCCAGTGCTATCTTTGAAATTGCCCGTGTGATTTTCGGTGTGTCACCAAAAGTCTTCTCCTCGCAATGGCGATTCGTGATTAAATAGGATTCCATTGCAAGCAAACATTCCATAAGCCTCCCTATAATTCCACGGTGATCCAATAGGATTATAACTTTGCTCACTGCATACGGAGACTGGCGTTAAATGAGTGTTTCTGATTGTGGAACGCTTGGGACTAATCCGTACAATTTTCTGAGTCGAAGCTTGATAGATTTTAGTCTTTTTCTCCAAAGCCTAGCAGACGTAACGGCTTCCAAAGATCCGCAACGTACCGATTTCATCGTGCATTAGCTGTGTATTTCTGGAATATCAAAACTTAACTTTGACATTCAGACATTGCTGCGAGATAATAGATCTCGTCAGGTTGGGTCTTCTTTGTATAATTCTGGTCAAATTCATAGAATCGGTCATATCTCCATAATGAAGTACCCATTTCTAGGATCTTCACTATCATGAGGGATCCTGGTAAAGGTGATCTAGTCTATCTGTTGTAGATTAAAAGATGACCTCCTTTTAATCCGTTGAACTTGATATCCCTTTTGGAGTAACAATTTCCGCCGAATTATGCTCATCCTTTGACCCTGTTATTCCTTGTGATAAGAGCTACTTTAATTGAATTCATTTAATTGATTTAATTTTTTGCCAATAAAATGGACCTTGGATTTATTAAATATTATTGATTTTATGAATCTCTGATTTAGGAAAGATCATAATCAAAAATATTTCCTAGAAAAAACCCTCCCACAAACTAAATAGAAAAAGATTGTCAAAAGAGTTGTTATTTGCAGTTGTGTTGGGACTCTAATTGCATCTTGAAATGGAAACTAAACACTGGCGTTTCGCGCTTGAGCTCTATTTTTGAATTTTCTAATTCTTGCTTTAAGGTACTGTATAATTTGAAGACAAATTAAATTCAGCTTCCAGCTGTTCTTCTTGGTAAGGCTCGTTTTGAGGAAGTAATACCTTGATTACTATCTCTAAAATTAGCAAGGGGTTTAGTTGAGCCTCTTGAAATTCTTCTTCTGCATCCACAGTTACTTTCACCGATGAAGTTTAAGTTTATCTTCTGTTTTTCTATTTTATAGAAGTGACATATTCTAGAATTTTATCAAAAACCCGATCGTGTTAAGCTCGGAGCGATTTTAATGGCTCAGGCATCGAATGATAGTTTTATCAATCTTTTTCTTGCGACTTTCGTATTTTGATTTTATTTCTATTGATTGATTACATAGCCATCTTGAGGGCTAATGTATAAAGTATCGATTCTTCTATTCCGGACTTCATCATTTTGAGCTTTCAATTCCAGTTGGAGAACAGGATTTTTCAAATAAAGCTCCTATCAAGTTAGGGAAATTACCTCGAATGAATTCGAAAGTTTTTGTGAGTATATATTCTGCTGGACGTTCCTGTAAGTAATACTCTTCAAAGTCATGTTTATTTCAACCCAGAAAAATAAAAATCTTGATTGATCAACCCAACTAAGAATGCTTGCTAGATTAAAACAGTTTTTGGCGTACATTTCGGAGAAAAAGTGGCCCTAGTATTTGCTCCATGCATTGAAAAGAAAAGGTTCATCCAGCAAATCCTGCCAGACTACCCAAATACCCACATCCATTTTCTTTCTTTTCCGCTTCAGAAAATGCTTTTATCGAAATAGATTCGTATTCATTCTGGAGAAGTACAGGACTTGGACTATCCTAAAAACAATATAACACCATAGAGATATAGATGATCTTTCTCTTTTGATAGAAATTAATTGAATAGCTCTGGTCAAGCTTAATTCTTCATTTCGCCAATACCTTTCCCTTTATACCTTTTTTTTGCATTTTCTTCCTGGAGTTAAAGATCGTAGAGAAAGTCAGATTTATAAAATATTATCAATTTCAGAGAAGGGTTTTCAAAGTCCTTTTTTTTAGCGGTAAAAGAAAATATTATTCAAATTGTAACATAGCACTCATTATTCATCCAACCTATTAGGCCTCAGAATAGGTGATAAAGAATATCTAAAAGCGTTGACCTGAGATCATTGATAAAAAGTAATTCTGTTGATCACTTGCTGAGTTTTAGGGTTTACTTCAGGGTAGCTCATAATTGAAATTGACATCCAATATTTGGATTCCTAGATGATTAATTTATTTATCAGTTATCGAGACTTATCAAATCATCTAACGATCCTATTTCGGTTCCAATCCCATAATGTTCAAAAACCCAAGCTTTTATCAAATAGCTCTTATCGTAGATATTTCTGCCATCAAAAACCACCTTGTTTTTCAAATAGTTACCTAACCACATCCCAGCTTGGAATCGGGAATTCAGACCATTCAAGTTACTAGCAAAAGTGCATCAGCATCTACGAGGGCTTCATACGCATCCTTCAATAAGATTACTTTATCAAAAAATATAATGTTCCTAGGCTTCTTCCATCGCACGGGGATCGTAGGCTTTAACCTCTGCACCAGCAGCTCTAAGTTTCATCAGATAATTACCCCCAGCAGGGGCTTCTCGCATATCTCTGTATTTGCTTGAAGCTCAAAGGCCCCCAAATCGCCAAAGGTCATTCCTGTAAGGTCTTCTCCAAAGTGATGCTTTAACTTTTGAGAAAGGCACAAATTTTTTTGAGCATCAATTTACTTTCCTCTATGGCCTGCAATTACTTTGAGGCATAAGCCATATTGCTTCGCAGTTTGATAATCGCTTTCACATCTTTTGGAATAAGCCATGTCCTCCGTATCCTACCCCCTGGATATAATAAACTTATTGCCGGAATCCGAGGATCAGAAACCTATTCCTTTTCTCACCTGTTTGCATCTTGCACGACTAATTCACACAGACTTCTCGCATATCATTCATAAATTGAAACTCTTAGTCGCTAACATTGCATTTGGCTGTATATTTTGGTCAACTTTCTGCCGAGAATATCCATATTACAATGCATCCGTTCCCCAACTAAGTGAATGGCTTGAGAGGCGTTTCAATAATCTCCTCAGCGCGCGCGTCATCTACCTCCGATCACGTTCGATATTCAGGTCTAAGGAAATCTATCAACAACGCGGCCACCTTCTTCAAGAAATTCAGGGTTAGATGCACAGCAAATGGCAAATTCTGAATTTCGTTTTTCTAACGCTTCTTCAGTGCTGCTCGAACTTTCTCTCGGGGTCACCGGAACAGATACTCTTGGTGTAGCTACTACAATGTAATCGGTCATTTTTTAGTTACCAATCTTCGTCCGCTATACTGCTTAGTACATATTTCAAATCAGGCAGATCCATCTTCACCAGGAAAGGTGTCCCTACAGCAATGAATGCTACTGAAGCTCCTGAATAGCCTCCCCCAAATCTGTACTAACTTTAAGTCTACCACTTTAAAGTTTCTCACCACTATTTTCTTCCCATCCTGGTTCGTAGTCGGCATAATGCCATTCTTCAGTTTTTCGATCTTTTCTGATCAATATCTACGCCAAGTGACCTCGATTCCTTACATCTGCAAAACATGGCTCCCTGAAACTAATCCCACGTAACCCTGTTCCTACCATGCTATTTTTCATCTACTAAAATTTTTTTAATTATAGGTGTTTTGATTTACTACAGGTTTTAATTAAGATTCGAGCGTCGCCCAGGTAGAAGTATTCCTATCCATGCTGCTGCAGAAAGCTTTTCCTTTTGAGGTTGTTCTCGGCACAAACTATTTCAGCTCCTGGCTCCAGATTTGGATAAAACTTTAGTCCCAAAGAAAACTATGAGTTCCCCGCTTGGCATCTCCATTTTGCATAGGATTACATAGGATTTGGATTCTTCTTGCTTCCTTCGGTGAATCCAACCATGCTTTGGGAAATATTAAGGACCTGAAAACCTTTTTTGAATCGATATATCGAGCTGGTGGTGGGAATAGATTACTGTCTCCTATCATTTTTCCCCACGGTCTGAAGTTGCTTCTGGGATCGGATATTGTTTCCTTCAAAAGAATAAGATCTGCCTCTGAACCCGGATTTTTCAGAATTATATCTAAAATCAATTCCTATCATATCCTGTCCTTTGTATCTAATTTTGGAAAGAGTCGGAATCTGTTTTTGACAGAATCTTTATCTGCATCCATCGTCTCAAAAAGACTTTGCGGACTTTTTCCCTTTCCACTTTTTTCTTCGTTCCTCCTCTATTTCATCTAGTTTTTCATTTCAATCTTTGAAATAGATTGACTCAGGCCTCGTTTTTGACTCCTGTTTTCTTGGGGGTCTAGTGTCTTCGGATTTCAACGCATCATCTCCTCAGTCATTTCTTCTTCACTTCATCCCTTCATAATTAAACTGTCCGTCTGATCAGAGAAGCTCCTTTAGGATAAGCAAATTGGAAAAGCCCTCCTGCTCTATTCACCACATCGGGAGATTCTTTCATGGCAATTTGCCATTGCAAAATTCACCGGATAAACTTATTCCAACCGGTAATTTGAAATTAATTGCTCGCGCCTCAAATCCTGGACTTCTACGAATAAATACATGATGCAAAGCTTTCAAAGGGCTGTCCTCTTCTCTTCTTTCCGAAAGGTTTGAGGTTGATCTATCGTCAGTGTAGAAATCTCGGAAGTTCCCCCGAAATTCGCATCTCTTACTCTTTCTGGCTAATTCAATGGATGAGTTGTGGCAGATTCTAAGTTAAACCTCCAGCTCGAAGGGATCAAATCGCCAACACGTCATGTAAGCGGCAAATTGGATAAGTTCCGGAAGGACCTATTTCACCGGAAATTTTCACATTAATATTGCCCTCTTGGCATATCATTACCTGCTGGGGAAAAAAAGTAAATCTTTCATTTTTAAGAGGACACATCTGGTTACTGATCCTTCCAGGAATCCCTTTAAGATCTAGGAGAGGATTCAGGGGCTTGGGCCAAGGTCAGATCTGCACTGGTTCTGTACAATGTGGCTCTTGTGAACAAATGCCTCAGGCTTTAATCCATCGCTTTTCCGATAAGGCCTTTGACAGTTAGATATCCATCTCAATGAATATTCTCTGGACGGTTGACTGCTCCAGTGATTTGGACCACGGTTAGAAAATCGCTCTAACGCCTCCCCGATTTTAAAATCTCATCTCCCCATCAATCAATGAAAATTTGAACTGAATTGCTCAGTGCGAAACGCTCTATCACCTTCCGCTGATTGTTTTCTATTCTCGAATCGTCACCCGATCTTTGTATTGCCAGACTGGTGGAATCCTCGCCTTATGATTGAAAAGGTCATCAAGATATTTCGCCCTGCTTTACCTCAAATAAACCCTTCTCTTCTGACAGGACCGATTATCTCCCCACCCCTTGCCTGAACCGCTGCACGATGATCACATTCATTTGTCCTGAAGTGTATATTCGATGATTGTTCTCCTTTCGAGAGAAATGATAAAATAATCCTACCGTTGAAAATCAGACGATTATCCCGATATACCTGGAAATATTTCTGAAAGCTCCATTTTCATTTTGTCCTCCGGCAGCATACAGCCCATTTGAAAACAGTGGCAAAGACGGTAGCAATAGCTTCCTGGGCTTAGTTCAACTCACCAACCATAGAAACTTGATCGATTCTAATAATTCCCTAATTCTGATTGTAAAAATGTCATTTGATTTATCCATTCAGGCCAGAATAGGATGCGACTCATGCTAGGTTTTTAAATCTTGCCAAGCGGGCCTCAAATGGTTGCTCCTCCACCTGTATCGGACTAACATTTTGGCACGAAAACACGGCCTTCAGACTCACTTCCAAGTCATAGGACTGCTGTGACGCCCATAAATATCAATCAGCAGTGATCTCCACCACCAACACGTAGGATTGGGGTGGGCATTTCAGGCTGGGGCTGAAATTCAAGCTCTTGTTATGAAAAAGCTTGCTGAAACCAAAAATCTTCTTCTGAGTGGGAGTCAGCTCATAATATGGGTCTGCCTTTCGAAATAGAGTTCAAACATGTCCTCTCCCTGCTTACCTGAAATGTCTCGAAGCCACCCCCGCATCCGTCTGGGTTTGGAATTTATTACCCAATGAGCTCTGAAGGGAATTTTGATTCGCGTCACGCAATTTTGGGCTGCTTCGACGGCAGGCAATTACCTCGTTCGTCTAGCTAGCGTTTTCTTAAACTGATTTGGGGTCAGGCCCCCCCCCCCACCCCCCAAAATTCCGGGCCCTTTTTCCGGCCTTTCTTGTGGGGGGAAAAATCCCCAATTTTTGGGGCCTTTCTATATTGGCGTTCAGAAAGATTATCTACTTTAGATTTTGAATATCTATGAAAGGCTTTGCCCTGAGGGAAATACGATCAGCACAAAAAAAAACCTATCAGAATTGATGATCTAAAGGCCGATTTTAAATGAGTATATTTTTTCAAATTTCTTTAATTTCGTGTTCATCAGTGTTCGCTTAAAAAAAAAAAATCCGATAGGCTAATTTCATGATTTTATTTGAGAATCAAATAAGCTTTTCCCACAGCTTCCCCTCTCAGTCACAGTAATGTGCCTAGCCCAAAAAACTAAGAAAATCGACAAAAATCAGCGTGCCTAATTTCTCTGTCGAATAAAATCCAAACCCTGGAGAAGGCCATTCGTTTCATACCAGCAAAGTTCAAACACCCACTTTTCCGGCTCAATCAAATCTGCTCAATTTTAGCTGAGGAGAATTGATGCATATTAACTTCATTTAAAGTGTCTCCTTGTGATTACCACTTTCAATTTCTGCCTGAGTCTATTCCTTTGGCGAATATCCCCCAATCAAAATTCACTTGACTGACTCTCCCAAATTCGATCCAAAATCTTTGCTGGAGCCAGTTGGCCAAAACCAAGATATTTCCTGGATTATTTTCTTGAATGTTTGAGAAGGGAAAGGAATGGGCGAATGTTGGCCTTGGTACTCAATTTTATTTTCTTTTCAGTTTTTCATTTGTCAGAATTCCCCGGCTTTAGTAAGGTTATTTAAATTCTCTTCGAACTTGCATTTGGTGGATTCCACCAAATTTTCTGCCAAAAACCCACGGAGAAGGGACTTCTGGGTTTCCAGAATTCACAAAAAACTTAATAAGCAAACCTTCAACCTAGTTTTTTGAAAGGTGATTAAGGATTCCAACATAATAAAAGGTCCACTTTCCAGTAAAATGAGTCTAAACAAAGGTACTCATTTTCACATTGAAATTTCGTTTTAAAAAACAAAAAATGGTTCTCTTCGACTAAAAAAAGAACCATTTTTAAATGGGTTTTTTTCTAATGATTCAGCCCCTCGATTATAGGTTATTTTCTGGTTTTCTGCGAAATTTAAGTCTTCTGAAACCAAACTTCCTTGTCAATCCCCACTACAAGCCCCCAAGGCCAGTAAACCGGACGATGGCCGTCCACTCCTACCAAACAGGGTTTCATCCAGAAACCAAGGCCCCAATTCCAGTTCCCCCTATGTTTGTTTGGAAGTGAAAACTTCCACGTTTTGCTGGTTTTGGCTGATTTGGAAAAAAATAAGGGCCTGTCCAAAAAAAGCCCAAGCCCAAATTTCCCCATTCCCGAGGGGGAACCAACCAAGCGAGGGAAATTCCCTCCTTCTTTTGTTCCGA
>Ga0163217_1093694_pt1 | contig 16341 bp, 20 predicted proteins | sample SynspAceP_FD_185933 | JGI IMG/M metagenome (GOLD analysis project Ga0163217, IMG submission 185933) | Saline lake microbial communities from Ace Lake in Antarctica - Synechococcus sp. Ace-P (PacBio error correction) | ecosystem: Environmental > Aquatic > Non-marine Saline and Alkaline > Saline ... | reverse complement strand
CGGGGCCATGGTTAATGCGCCAGTTATCGGTTATTAGTCAATAGAGGATCTCTCTAGCCCGGATTCCAGGAGCTCACAGCTTTCGAAAACAGAACGCGGTCAGATTGATTGGCCCCGGGGAGTACAGTGTCGGGGCATCAGGCTAGGGGGATACAGATGCTCAAGAAGTGTACGGCTTCAGGCCGAAAGGGGTAGTGTGGGGGTAAACATTTTGGCGAAACGACCGCGCCCGTTTCAGTGGGCACAGCTTATTAGATGGGCTGGGATTGCATATAGGCATATTCGACCAATCGCTTTCCCGCGCTGCCCAATGAGCGAAGAAAGAAGCGAGACGACGCCGTCGATGCAATTGAGTTGGTAACTCAATTGATGCCTGCCCCGAGCCCTCCAATAATTCAAGATGAGGCGCGTTCAGATCGTTGGGCGAATTTGAATGGAATCAGCGGAAACATGCGTTCATTGTTTTGGACGGATTAGTTGACGGGCAGAATGCCGATGCTGCGACCCTACTTTGTTGGCCAATGATTAGGACAGATAGAACGCGTTGCCGACGAAATAGGAATGATGTGGTCAAAACGGCCTTACTCCCCTGCCCGAACACGAATTCCACCCACCAAATCGTCTTTGACTTTAGCCCACTCAGCATAGGGGGGACTGTCCTTAGGGCGACAGGTTACGAACCCGATTTTCTTTTGGCTTGATTTTACCAGTCTTTGACAAAACTAGGACGTTGATCGAGCGTTTGAGGGTGACAAATATCGAAGGGGCTCTATATGCGCTGCGGCCTCCCCCTTTATGCGAAAACCGCAAGTCGCCTTTATTGATGTGTCGGACGAGGATGCCAAGGTCATTGCTCGGCATATAGAGAGATGTTTTCTGCGGTAATCAATTTGGGACGGTAGTATATTACTTTAAAGTGACTATGTCGACTTTCAGTCCGCCACATAAGAATTTTTTGATGTTTCCCCTAGTGTCCAGCTTGCAGGCGCGTCGAGCGCTCCACCAAACGGATGATCTCTAGCCCTTTCTGTTGGCAGGATATCTCATTTTTTCGTCGCCCCCATCCCCGATCATTATTTTTCAAGAAGGACCGTTCTCAATAGTTTAGTCGGCAACCCACATTCCTTCAACTCAACGCAATGACCTTGCCGCGGCAGGCTCTCCGACGGGGATGGGAGCTATCTTTCAGCTCTTCATTGCGACGGAAGCTATTGAGCCGCATCACCTAGTTTCTGGCCGATTGTTCTTAGGACCATTCAAGTGCAACGTAGTCCATAATCTATCTCCTCAGCATTCGCTTTTCAAGAGACATGGCAGAATGAATAGATACGCTGTCCATTTTCAACTCAAAAAGTCCTCGGTTTCTTGAACGCCTTCATCAAGTGGCGGATAGCAAAGAGCCTCGGTCATGATAATGTGGAAACCCGTTCGAGGCCTCGACGCAACGGCTTCAAGGAGACGCCGACTAGGGAATGTCTCTCTTTGAAATCTTCGTCTTATAACTCGCGATCGGCTTTCGCACATATGGAGAATATACGGGCAACGTCCTGTCAAGCTGAATGTCTGCCGATGCAAGGTTTGCATCTCGCTGGGACGGCAAACCGTCTCAATAAGTGTCAGGACAATCAAGCTGTGCCTCTGGATGGAAGGACCTTGACAGTGCGGCGAACGGGAAAGAAGCGATTTACACTTCCAGTTAAGACAACAGAAATTGAAGTCAAAGCCGATCTCGAAATTTATTTTGGTAGTGACTTAGCCTTTTGTTTTTCTCTCACGCATAAAATTTCATATATACTCGCTGGGTCCGCATGTAGAGATATCCTTTCTGCCGCTACAGTGGCACCCTATTCCGACATTTTAACATTCAAAGTCATTCAAATGGCTAACAAATAAGCCATTTTTGAGACAGAACTTTTTAAACCATTGCTTCTTTAAACAACTGTTATACGAAGAATTTTTTTCAAAATGATGAGCTTCCGTGTGGCGCGCACATTTCCGGCATCACGAGTCCGGACACGCGAATTGGCATCACTGCAGGTTTACTCGGATAACCCGGTAACTCAGATTTCTCGCGAGATTATTGTTGCCCACGTGGCACATTGTACTACAACATGACGTCATGAAACGGGAGCTTACAGTATCTCAAAAATGCTGTGCAGGGACCGCTGGAGTTATCACCGGCAGAGTCCCACTGGCTTATCAGGGCCTCGGCGGAAGAGATTTTTCGACATCGTTCAGCAACAGGCTCGCTGTGAGGTCCTAGTTAGACACTTAATAGTCGTAGTTGCTAGGGTCCAAGGACCTTTCAGCGCCAACAGATGTTTGCTGGGAGCTACGACTTAGAAATGAAAAATAAATTGCCGCTCACGTTGATGTCTATTTTCAAAGTCTCGGTCTCACCCAACACAACAGTTCCGCGAAACGTGGACCCAAGCTCATAACATCAAGGGGGAGTTCTGAGGTCGACGCTGACGTGATCTCTGGCGAATTCGATTTGTCATTGTCGGCGCCCAACCAGACTCGTGTTTAGTCGAGCGACATTCGGTGTACCGAGAGATGACTTCGATGTTTTAGACGGGCAAAACTTCGTTTTCCAGATAGAATCTACGCTAGCATTCACTGTTCAAACTGACTTCGCGACGTTTTATTACGAGAGACCAATCCTTACAATGATTCTATACCCTTATTTTTTAATTTTCTTTTTTTTTTTTATTATTTTCTCCCACTCGTGAACGGTGCAGTATTGACCCATACCTACAGGGGTTATTATCAAGCTCGGAGCGGCAGTAGGCAAGAATGTTTTGGTCGATGTTAGGATCGGTCTGTTCCTGACGGCTTATCGTCATCTTGTTTGCGATGGCGCAAGTCTCCTGTGTGTATGCTCACGGCGAGCGCCAACCCCAATAAACGTCGAAATTCCAATCCAATCAGAAAGGCTAATGAATCCGGTTTCGGTGGTTCGCCCAGCCATTCTTAAGGGCCACAAGGACACGCCCGGAAGAGCATGAACATGGCAGGCCACGATGACCACGCCGTTGGACTGTTCAACTTTGCGGCGACACAGTGGCTGTGGCACATTGCGAGCGATATTCATCGACTCCGGTCATTCACCTCCAGGCGATGAGGACATACATTCTTCCAATGCATCCCTGAATACATTTTGGACGCCGTGCCCTATTGGCAGCGCCGCGCTAGGCGGACTCCGTGGCTTGACCGCCACCCAACTCTCGTAACAACTGAAATCCGTTTAACGATTTAGAGGACCGGACGGACCGCCTTCTACACGCGCTCTGCCCTTTTTCGGCTGCGTTATGTATTGGACGTTGACCGGACTTTTGCGTTATGTCTTCCTCGAGTCGCGCACCTGTCCCGTTCCTCGGCCATGCGGAGGGACTTTAGGCCGAAAACTTGGACCCTCAATGGGGCGGTGGGTCACTTTTCCTGCATTGTTCGGCGTTCTCTTCTCCCGGATAATACTCTTATTCCAGGAAGTTTCTCGATGACTTTGCGCCAAAACCATTCAATCCTGCGTAAGCCTTGACGCTGCTGATCGGGGCGCCGGATTAGCCCAGACGCATGGCCTCACGGACCCACTCGGATGGACATGATACGGCGAACGAAGACCCATTGGTTGCAAGCGCTGGCAATGTTGTTACAGCCACTCATCTGGCAGCACCGTATCAGGCTACCCATGGGCCAATTCAGCCGTCAGTGGCCTGCAGCCACCTGTCATTTCCGCTACAGCGAAACTATCTCGTCATGGATTTCAAACCGGGTGACCGGGTCCAGTTCACCCGCATGCGCACCAGAAACGGTGGGTTACCGCTTGTCGAGATTCAATGTAGACGCCAATCTGCAACAGTGGCAGCCCAGGTCTTTGTGCCTCCGCCAGTCATTCGGATGGAAAATATGCGATGGTATGGACGGGGCATTGACATGGCGGGCGATGCCGCATGGGCGATTCAACATGGGACAGACAGGCTGGATCATTCCCAGCTGAGCGCCGATCAGATGATCAATGAAAAATGAATCACAACATTCATGGGTCATGGAGATAGTCCGCATGGCGATTGCCGCCAGTCAGTCCGTCTCGTGCAACAGGTCAAATTTACGTATCGATTCAGACGCGACGCCGTTTGCGCATCAAAACACGACCCAATTCCGGAATCCAGTGGCCGTGATGACATTGGACTTTTGAAGCGGGTTTTGGGGGGGGGGGACGGGGCGTGGACCTGGTCTGGCCTGAGATGGCGCAACCCTCGACTTTCGACTTCGATCCGAGTGGTGGAGGATGGCTACATTATTTCGCCATTCGACTTACCAGCCTCCAATTCCTGATCCAGTGTGGACATGGACGGTCATGAGCCGCGCAGGGTCTCCCTCTCTTCTTACGGAATCATGATGTTCACAGACGACGATTTACTTACCAACAACGCTTGGCACAGGACGCTTATGGTCGGCGCGTCCGGGGATGGTTTGCCCACTTGGGCGCGGCCCGCTAGCGCAGGCAACCTTGAGGATCCGGATGACCGGGACCCCATTGTGATCTGTAGCATAGGACAGGCTTCCCGATCCGCATAGACGGTCGGGCCACCGAGGCCATTGGCACGTCACGGTCCGTACCGCGCCCGCTCCTACGCTTCCGGGAAGGCGATGGACAGTGACCTATGAAACGTCACAACCACGCCTGATGACGGATAGCTCTATTCAATTGGGCATGGTTGGCTGGCTTGCCGGTTTCATTTGTGGTGTTCCGGCGTGTGTGACTTTCCCGAATCAGACGGGCGAACGTTTCATACAAATTGCTCTGTCCGCAAACGGAACCTTATTGTATCTTTCCCATAGCGGCTTGCAGGAACAGTCGGGCATTCGCATTATGGCCCGCTCGATCTCGTCCGACAACGCGGACCCGCGTCCAATGTGACCTGAGGGAATATCGTGCTCATGCTCGGCGATTGGAACGTTTACTGTCCACACCAGGATATTTCGCCAAGCTCAAGAAAATGCTGAGGCTGGAATTTCAATTCAGGCCACGTCAGCAACCCGAAGGCCTCACCGGTGCATGTGGGGTGCCATGCGGCATGTCGCCAAAACGACCTGGCTGACGTGAACGGGAGCGGAAACCTACACCTATGCTCATTTCAATGGCCACTCCACGGCGATATTTCAACCATTATCTTCAACCCCGGCGAACGGGTTGCCGACCTGCAGCATCATCAAATGCAGCCGCAATGACGGTTCCTGTCCGCGCTGCCGGGCTTACTCTGACCGTTTGTGCCAGCGCGGACGGGTTGAATGTGCACGATGGTGAAACGGACCGAGTTTCAATCGGACGTGGCCGAAACTATGACGTGATTGTCGAACCCACCGAGGCGAGGGCCTTCGCTTTTGTGCAGAGTCCTCGCAACCGATCCGGGGGCAAGTGAGTGGCAACGCTTTGGCCCAGACCCGGGTATTGGCGACCAGGGCTCCAGAGCTCCGCTGTTATTTCCCGTGTTTGACGATGAAAGATTGGAATGGATCATTCCGCTATGGGCGGGATGAGCAGCATTGGCTCAGGCGGCGAACAGGCTGCCATGTCGATGCACAGCGCGGCGGCGCACGATGCGACACAGAATCATGGCTCAATGGATTCAGGGGAGCCATGAATCACAGCGTTATTGGGGGTGGCCGTCCTTACGGGCCAGACATTCAACTGGCAAAAGGTTGAGGCCGATATGAGGTCGGTCGGGGCGTCGTAAAATGTTTGGCTGCCATGCGACCAGCCGACTTGATGGCCGGCATCGGTTTGGAAAATATGCCGCATCGGACGACTTACTACAGCCAACTCAGAAGCTTGGATTCCCCATGAGACATACGCGTCCCCGGCGCGAGTTTTTGGTCGTCCACTAAACGAGCAATATGGGAACCTACATGTGGTCTTTGCCGGCGTGACAGTTCTCCGAAGTCAAAAGAATCGATTAAAATTTCATGCAGGTGAGCGGGTCCGTCTCCACGCTCGTTCAACAACACATGATTGCCGCATCATTCACTTGCACGGGATGTTTTTTGATCTGGTCAATGCAGGCGGCGGACACAGACCGCGGGCAAGCATACTGTCGTCGTAAACCCGGCGAAACACTGTCCGTTTGATGTGTCTGCGATCATATCGGCGAGCTGGGCGTTCCACTGCCACCTCATACATACCACATGCATTGCGGCAGATGCAGGTCGTCACTCGTCTGTGCCAATCCAACCTTGCAAATTCTCGATCTGTGTGTTCAGCGGCCATCTCGCCGGTCGGCACGCAGGGAGGGACCAGTACATGGCCGATCCGACATTTGATTATCTCGCGCCTCTGACAGCGTTCAGTCTCTTCTCCGCACCGTTGCATCCGCACGTCGCAGAAGACGATTATTTCCGAAGCGCCTTGGGTCCATGGCGAATCAATATTGGGCGAGAAGCAAGCCATGGCCGCCTCCCGTTGCCCGCGGTTCAGGCCGCCAATGGGGGCACAAAAACACTTTATGATTATGGCGGGACAGGCTGGAATTGCAGTTCGCTTGATGAAGGGCGAAAATTTTCCTTTGGGACGCGCAAGGCTTTGGTTGGTGGCGATTCTCAACCAAAATTCTATATTCAAAGACAAGGCGAATTACGCGTTTTCAACGACGATGAGATCGAAGACGCCGAAAATTTCAAGCGCTCTTGTCACGGGCCATTGCGCCGTTCTGGGGCCTTCAGGCCGGTGTCAGATACGAGTTGCTTGAGCCAACGTTTGACGAACGCACGCCGTCCTTAGGCCTTGCAGGGGACTGGCGCCATATTGGTGAAAGTCGATGCAGCCGCTTTTGTCAGCACTGATGGCGATGTCAGCGCGCGCATTAGGAAGGAATATGAGCTTCGGATTAAACCAGAGGCTCGTGCTGCAGCCGCGCTACCGAAGTCGAGTTCTCCGCACAGATATTCCAGGAACATGGACATCGGTTCGGGCCTGACCGGGCGTCGGATGTCGGCATCGGCTTCGCTATGAATCAAGCCCGCGAGTTATGGCGCCTATGTCGGGGATCGAATGCAGGGCAAGTTTTGCCAAACCGCGATTTTATTGAGCAGACTGGCGCGCGCTGTTCAGATGATGGCCGTCATTGGCCTTCGCACTTGGTTTTAGGGAACAAAAATGGAAAAACTTCATCGAACCGACTTATTCATCCAATCCTCGTTCATTTTGCATTTTGACGCTTCGGGCGGTCTCTGCAGCGTTTGGCTATCTTTGTGACAGCGCTTCTGCATCGCACCGTGGCGGAAGACCATTGAACCAGTGCGGACTGGGATGCTGGCCTTCGCCGCAGTTGCCATCATTCGCGACGGTCGCTCCGCTGGCTTTCCAGGCCTATTACCACTGTCGCCCCACCGCGGGCCGGTCCACGCCGCCATGACAACCCATCGCAAATTAGGGCTGTCCCTCTTGCCCTCCTCCTCTTGCATTGGCAGCGATGCGATACATATGTTCGACGAAAAACCGCCCACGGGTGTGTTTGTCGGGCTGCTGGCTATTGCGGCCGGTTAGTTTGACCCAACAGCGTGGCTGGGCGGAACCGATCGTTTATAATATGGGCTGGGCGTCCAACCTCGGGAAGTGACGGGCGATGGTCGATGACCCTGAATCACGAATTGGCTCGATCGTCGACACGGTCTCCCCCGATAGCTATGAGCGATCCTGATTTGCCAGTTGATGGACATCATGAGGGGACACATGCGGCCACACGACCAATAGTGATGGGCACCATGAACAGTGACGGACGAAGCGCCTCAGCACGATTAAATAGTGATGGTCATCACAGCTTTCAGAGACGATGGCCATACCGACCGCTGCGTCAGAGGGGTTGCCGCGCCCATGTTGTCAGCCTTCGGGAACGCGCTGAGAACAGGCGACGAAAACCACGCTTCGCACCTTGGATATGCCTGATGTCGTGACTGCGCCGAAAGGCGGCGGACGGAGCGGTCCTTCGCCGAATATGCAGGTCAATTTCACCATGCCCTCAAGACATGGCCTTGATCGGCGCGGTCGAATTCCACGGTGGGAAAAAGCGCGAACGTACTTGAAAGAGTATTTGATCAGGGCAACGGGTGATTACGGAAAGCCAGATCCACGGACCATTTCAAAGGCAGACATCCAACCAAAAATGTCGAAACCATGGTGCTGCGGCGCAGGTGATGATTGGGTGGAGAATCGCCCATATCCATCTGGTCATGCGGCGCCGATCACCGGCGAGCTGAACACTAATGTCGGAGCCAAAATTTGATGTGGCGGTAGACGATCCGCTCTTTCGCGCAATCATTGACCCGCCGTGCGCGGGGTGTTGGGCAGGTCTCGGTTTGCGGATGGGCATGTTTTTCTGCGGGACAACCAAGCTATGAGCCCACACCGGATTTCACTGGGACCGGTCGGCTATATAGGCCCGTTGAACGGTTTCTCTCGTTTCTCTCCGGTCTTCTCATTGCGAAAAGTTCTGGAACACCACGTCGCCAACTCGGAACCTATGTAAGTCCCGGCTTGCTGCGATCTATCCGGCCTTGATTGCCATGGGCCTCGCCTTTGTGTTCATATTCGCCATTCTTCTCGGAACACGGTGGATAGACCGGGTGTGAGAGCGGTAGGGAACCTGGCGTTATGTGCTTCGAGGTCTTTGGCCAATGGGCGCCCTCAAAATGCGCCGGGCGGGATATTCGCCGGGAACTGGAGTCCGATTTTTAATGGTCACTCTGACGATTCGTTTTTTTGAAATGGAAGGCATATGGAATTGGCGGCATTTGGATTCTTCTCAGGTGTCTTAGGGCGGATTCAGGCGCACAATAACAGCTTCCTCGCTTCAAATCGCCTATCTCGTCTTCCGCATAATGATACGACTTTTCAGTCCACCAACGGGTTGCTTTACCCTTGTTGCGTCTGTCTGGTCAGCCTTCTTACAGGGCATGGTGCTTTGCATGCGCCATCTGCGCGGCGACCCACGGCTGCTCGTTGTTGCGCTGTTTAGGCGACTATTCTGCTGTTCGGCGATAAGCTGATGGAGAATTCTCGCGAAACTCAGCCCTGACCCGCAGTAATCTTGCGAGTTGGTTTTGCCGTCCAAGACTAGTCGTTTTGGCTCGGCGATGCCGGACTATTCTTATTTGTCTCTACATCTGCATTATCCGGTCATGCAAGGCGTTCTATTTTTTCCATCAGACTTCGGCCTGCGATGCGGAGTTAGTCTCAACGCCCATCTTCCTGCTTGGTCTCGGACGGGCGTCTGGCCCTATCGAAAAAAACCGGCGTTGCGATTGAAAACGATTGCGCGACCGAAGCGGCGTTCTGTTTTGATGGCGAGGCGCCCCCGATTGATCCAGGGCCACTCAGCTAACCGACATTTATCTGGCCGCACAGTCCTGAATTTTGACTTCCGTCATTCGCGCTCGCCAACCGGACACCGCTTCGGCGGACGATCGGCTTCATGGCGTTGCGAAGGGACGTTGTCTAATACTCAGGCGAAGATATATGGACAGGGCCGTCTTTGAGGTTCGTCGAGGCGCTGGCCGGCGTTTTCCATCACTGGCCATGAGGACTTTGGCGATGTGACCGAAGCCGACGCCAGTTGACTGCACGGTCTTTTCTAAATGCGAAGTCAGCACTATGATCTGGCTGCGTTTAGCCAGTCAAAGAGCTGTTAAATTATGTCAGATATCAATGCCATCTTGTATACCCTATAGGGGTATATTATTGAAGGCAAGACCACTTCATTTTGGAGATTTGATTATGGGACATGTCGAGAAAAAGTAGCGGTTTCAGAAAGTCCTGTTGTTGTAACCAAAGACGCACCTCCGGTCCGTCAACAAGCCGCGCGTCAAGAAATTCCCTGTTGTGCAAAGTCGCGCCTCAATGATGAGACAGGGGTCAATGACATCCCTCATTGCCCACACAACTGTGGGATTCACGGATCCGGCCCACGTGCCACGCGGATAGTGCCGTTCAAGATGATGGTCCGAAAATTAGGATTCTATGTTCCAAACGGACTATAGGCGGAACGTCTATACTGCCGATGCAAAACCACAAAGTGCGCGGACGTTCCGGAATTCGGGAGTGTCGATTTGCGGGATGGCGCTTGAGCCGGAAACCATTCCAAGCTTGCATCAAGCGGAAGACACCTCCGAGTTACGGATATGACGCGCGGTTTGGCATCAGATGCGCCTGCTGTCAATTCCGCTCTTTATCTATGCGTATGGGCGATCTGATTCCAGGGGAGTCCCGCTTGACCCAGCTTGTGCCTTCGGACATTGTGCGGGGACATCTTGCAACTTCTTTAATTGGCGCACCGGTCCGTCCTCTGGCGGTGGACTGGCCGTTTTTTTGTTGCGGGGTGTTGACTCCCTCAAAACGCTCACCTCAATATGTTACACCTGATCTGCGCTCGGCGTGGGCGGGCAATTTGCTTATTCGGACTGTTCGCACTTGATTGGAGCGCCCGACTTATTTCCCGCCACTTCCGGAATACGGAATGGACATGTGGCGCTCTTTTCGGACGGTGCGGCTGTCATTCACCACGCCTAGTTCTGCTCGGACAAGTTGGCTGAATTACGCGCAGGTCTGCGACCTCCGGTGGCCATTCGCGCATTGTGGAGCTGGCCCGCCGAAAGCCCGATCCGGATCATCTTGGGAACGGTGTCGAGGAGATATCGAGTTGGCTGATGTGCAAAACGGGCGGACAGATTACGCGTCCAGGACCCGCGAAAAAATTCCTGTTCGTGCATGGGGATGTGATTGAAGGCCGGTCCAGTGTCCGATGTGATGAAAGCCATTGAGTTTTGGGCGGAAACCCATTCCCGGTCGAAAAAACGGTCGGGGACGCTGTCACCAGGCCGGCACGGTGAACGCACGGAGCGCTTGATCATGACGGCCACACGACGTCGGCGACGAAGACTTTACTCGCTCAGATTGTCCGCATGGTTGGCCGGCGGCACAGCGCTCCGCGCTCGATACAAAACTGGGTCGATACGGTGTTCGGGCTATTTCACGTACAACGCCGTAGTCCTCATTCCTCCTACACCTTTATCATTCTGGGCCATATTCGGGCAGACCGGCGATGCATTCGCGAATCCCGTTAATGCCGTGGCGGTCTGATCAATTGGCCTGTCCCTGCGCTCTCGGACTCGCAACCATGTCGAATTATGGTCGGCACAGGAAAGGCGCGTTCTGAATGGATATTCTTGATCAATAAAACGCCGAAAGCGCTTCGAGGGACGCTGTAAAAAAGTAGACACGGTGATTGTCGATAAGACCGCACACTGACAGAGGCAAAAACAAAACTCGTCTTGTTCATACCCGTTTCAAGGTTTCTCAGTGAGGAAGACTTGCTGGCCCCCGTCGCGGCGGTCGAAGAACGCCGCGAGCATTCACTCGCCGAGCTATTCGTTTCTGGCGCAGAAAGCCCGGTTTATCGCTTCTGAGCGCGACAGACTCCAGTCGTCAAGCGGCGAAGGTGCCCAAGGGCAGGGCCCATGGCAAGGAGTGTTCGCGATTTGGCAATCGTTAAATGGGGGAGCGCATTGTAGCGCGTTTCGATTCTGAGCTTGCCGAGCCGCCGAAGGGTTCAGCGGGAAGGCCAGGACCGTGATGTTTGTGGCCTTTAGACGGAAACCTGCCGGAGATGAATTGGCGTGGTGGCCGGGACCTATGCCAAAGCGACACAAATGATGCCCATCCGGCGGGCTCCATGCGGAAGGCTGAACAGTCGTCATGTTAACGGGCGGATAGCGCGCGAACAGCTCAGGGCTGTTGCCAGTCAAATCGCGTATTGATGCGGGTCCATGCCGATGTTTCTCCTGAAGATAAAACCGGATCGTGGCGCGAGCTAACAAGCGGCTGGTTCCGTGATCGCATGGCGGGTGACGGGATCAATGATTGCGCCAGCGCTAGCTCAGGCTTGAATGTCGGATTCGCGGCATGGGCACGGCACCGATTGTGGCGATGGAAAAAGCGCTAGCGTTAACGCTGGTGCGAGGCGACCTGATTGTGGCATTGGCTAAGCCGGCATCTCAGCGCGCCACCATGGGTAATATCCGTCAGCAACCTGTTCTTCGCTTTTTCTGATAGATGCACTGGCCGTGCCGGTCGCAGCGGGCATTCTCTATCCGTTCTTTGGCCTGTTGTGAGCCCGATTGATTGCGGCAGCGGCGATGAGCCTGTCCTCCGTCTCCGTCATTCTCACGCGCTGCGCTGCGACGGTTTGGAACTGTAGAGCTATTCCAATGGACACATTGACCATGACCGCTTATTCATCAACCAGAACCCCGTTCCGCCTTGCGTGCGGAACTCCTTCAGGCATGCCTGCCTGTTTTTTCTAGGAGGCAGCGCGCTACTTATCTTGCTGACAAGAACATTACAGCACTTGTCGTACCCGACTTTGCCTTGGCTTTATCCTCTTGCTCTGCCCCTTATTGCATTTACTGTTTCCATCATGGGGGGCACTAGTCACGGGATTCCAGGTAGCGCTGACGCTTCAGGTTGATCCGAAAAGATCGACAGGTGACAGTAATTGCATGAGGGCCAAGATCAGCCTACGGGCTCTGGGTTCTGCGGTATTTTCTGACTCAGCTACTTATCATTTTCGCGTTCAGCTTCTTTCACAGCCTCAACCAAAGCGGATTGGCGGTCATTTGGTGGATTTTCAGCGTCATCCGTTGCGCTATTTGTCGAAATGCGGATTTACCACTAACCATCTATCTGTTTCGGGCTGGCTACGAGCACCTACGGGTGTGAATTCTCATGCTCACGGAAAATTGGACATTCTATTGCATTCACGGGTCTTCGGTTTGGGGGGCATCGCGCATCTTCTCTATGTGCCTGCATTATCGCCCAAGCATCTCTTGATTGGTTTTGGCTTATTCTTTTGTCGTCGGCTTGGCGGTGTCTTTGTTATGAGGACCAGGCAAGCCGGCAAAACTGGCGTGACGCGGGCTGTATGCTCGTGTGCGCTCTCCGCAAATATATTGCTTTATTGCCATTATGTTCGGTTCTGTTGCAGTGGCACCCTGATCCACAGGACCATCATTGTTTCCTGTTTCTCCTGGTCATGTTATTGGCGGCTTGCCAAGACCGAAAGGCTGACTCAAAGAAACGTTTCGGTATAGCTTGGGCATTGAAATATGCGGCGCGTGTTCCCACCCCATCATTCCTTAAGTGGTCAGCTTCTTCCATTCAAAAGGCGTGAGCCATTGAGGCCCCCCTAGACATCAAACCTCATTCATCATACGCCGCCTTTGGGTATGCGTGCCTGACACTCTTTTATGATGTGTCCGTCATTGCTTTGATGGACGCGAGAACGCAACATGGCGTGACAATTAGTGCGGTCTTTGTCCCCGACGAAAATGGACCCATATTCTCGCGTAGGGTCCGGCACGGTAGCTTGCGCTCGCGTCACCGGCGCTCGCCCTCAGCAAATATGGTTGGGCATGATCCAGTGCGGATGCAATCGATCGCGCAAGGGCAAAGATATCACGGGACCGTGGCGCGCAAACATTCACGCAAGGCTTTATCTAGCGCGGCCGGACACAAATGTCCGGGGGAGGACAGCTCCAACGAAAATTCCAGTTCCCCTTCCTTCATCCAAGTACGCCCTTTCAGGGAGAACCAACGCATATGTGGAATTTTTGCACACGGTCTAAAGCCCGGGCGGCTCTGTTCACATAAGCTGTTATGGGCATCAAAAGATCTCGGCGTAATGAAAACGTCTGTTCCGGACCACACGTTCAGGGCAATCCCGATGGTGTGAGCGATACACAGCCTACGCTGACGGCGATTATCCCTCCTCTAATGCGTGACGCAGGTATTGACGACATTTGAAGAGCTCCAACCGTTTCGCAACTATGACGGGCACGTCTCACTGCTATCGCGGACAACAAAAACTCGGCGTGGGAAAAAGTTAACTTCAATGAAAATAAGGGCCCACGAGGACTAGGCGCGACACCCGACAACAGGGTAGCATAGCGGACACGATATGCCGCTCTGTTCACAAACAATGCAAAAAGCTTTGAAAAAAGGCGCTGCGTGCCTCACCGTATTACTTGCTGATCGAGTGGACTGGGCTGTCGTAGCCGGCTCGATCTCGGTATTTTCCGATTGCTTTTCATACGTTTTCAGCTGCTCGGCGGCTGTATCACTGCATTAATGGCCTGGCCGCATAGCCTGGCGACCGCTGATCGCTCAAAAACCCCCCCCCCACCCGGGGGGGCCACTTATGGATATTCGCGGCAGCAGATTCATCGGGGCATTACTCAACGGTTCTATTCTTTCTGCTCATGGTCTGTTTTTGTTGATCTATATGGGCTTTCAAGCGTTCTTTGACGGTAGAGGGTGGACCTATGGATTATGCTCTTGCGGTGCTGCAGGCGGAGTTAGTCACCGAAGTTATTTCGCTCGGCTTCTTTACTTAAAATATTTCCCAAGATAATCTCAATATTGCGACGCGCGCAATTCTGGCACGTGATGGCAGACAATTTGTGGTAGCCTCATTCATTATATGTCGCGGCAGTTGTCATTTATTTACCGGCTTGTTTGCCATTGATCCGTTATTCTGGGCCACCGGATTCGAGGCTCGTGTTCTCTGGGCTGGGCTTGGAGCATCACTGCGATGCTCTTCAATTTCTCATGGAAACTGTTCCAAACCAAGTGTGGAATGTGGAGGCAGTTCGTCTGCATTGTTTCAGATACTGAAGGTGTTAAACACATCCACCCACGTCCAATGCTTGAGGGCCCTAACATTCAGGCCAGAATTTGTTTTCTGCCCCACCTCCTGATTGACGCGAATATGGACGACGACATTGTTCTTAGAAAAAAGCCAACAGAACATTATTTCAGACAAATTCAGTTTTATTTTTCAACTTCTGCAAGGCGGCATTTCTGCGCCCAAGCCGCCAAAGCGCAAGCTATAGATTTTGCCACGAACCCCGATGTACTGCTCTGATACTGACACGCACGAAAAACTGAGGCCCGTCGAGGAAATGATGGAAACAGTATACGAAAGGGGAGAAGCCTTAGTCTACTTTGGCACGGTCGACTATGGGGACCGGCGTCACGATGATTGGCGCAGCATTTTTGCTTTGCACAGGCGGCAAGTGCCGAATTGCTGGGGCCACTGTTTCCATGGCGTTCGTTGTCGCGCGATTCATCAGCGGTCCGGCGCCTACACCTATATCAAAGTGTCAATAAAATACCCGTCAGGCGGGCGGGAATTCGCGATGCATCCTCAAAAAAAGGCACTACGTACTGCGACTAAGTGACCGGCGCGGCGGCGCTGTTGATGGCGTTTCCATAGATCATTCAATGAAAGCCTGTGGGCGCGCCACCTTTGGACTATTAACGCATACAAACCTTTTCGATGCTATGGCCAATGACAGTATCTTGGTACCGGTCTTCGCCTGTCGGCCTGATCAGTGGCTGCCTTCTGAATAAGATTTGAGCGGCATACAAAAGTGATCGAACCGTGTCCGAGGTGACGGCCGTGTCTGAAGTCGGGCGCATATTTGACCTTCTCGCTGGTCGCGCTTGGGCAGACCGGGTTTTACATTTCAACCGGCGTGAGCGGCAGGCATCGCCGGTCAAGCGTCTCCGGTGGTTTTTTTTTTTTTTTCTTTTTGTATGGGGCCCGCGTGGGCTCTCGCGAAACTGGCTTATAAAGGCTTCACACCATCACCAATGTGGCGGTTGAAGTCGAGACCCGACACGCAAGTAGGCGCGCTATCATCATTTCATTAGCGATGTGCGTTGGTTGTCTATTTTACTGGTGGTCTGTTTTGCCGTCGGTTCATCGCTGTCGGCGGAAGAGATTGTACGCAGGGGCGAAGGACTATTGCGCTCGCTGAAGCCGGCGCGCCCGCCCTCGGTGGCAGGGCCGGTGGTCTGGTTCACGGTCGGTATTGCCATTCATTGCCACGGCGGTCCGGCTTGTTTAAGCGAGTTATCTTGTTGCCGTCTCGCGCATGCTGGCCATGTTTGAACGGGCATATGAACTTTAACTTTTACCCGCAGTTCGTCAACTTCGGCATGCCGGGCGGCATTGTCAAGCTTCTGTTACACTTATTTATACGGTGATTTTTGCCCGCCGGATTGCTGGCTGCCCTTTTTCGATCTGTCAACGCGATCGCCTCGCTCGGGCGCCGATCGTCTACCTTTATTCATGGAATATTTCTTGATCCATTTGGGCGGGTGCTGCGACATTTGCGTGAGGATGTCGGGGCCAAATGCCATCATACTCTCCTGGCTTATCCTCTTCGATGTCATCGTGCTGGCTGCCTTTCTGGTCATAAAGGCGCGGCACAGATCTCTCATCT